>Ga0172380_10000422_pt1 | contig 84484 bp, 96 predicted proteins | sample Leawe162metaG_FD_119747 | JGI IMG/M metagenome (GOLD analysis project Ga0172380, IMG submission 119747) | Leachate microbial communities from a municipal landfill in Southern Ontario, Canada - Leachate well 162 metaG | ecosystem: Engineered > Solid waste > Landfill > Unclassified | place... | reverse complement strand
GCTTTTCCACAGCCCATTTCGCCCTTCTCGCCTCCCGCGCCTCCCCATACTTTTACGCGGGCCTCGCCTCTTTGCGTTATTCCGCGCTCCACCATTACCTTATGCGGGCCTGCATTGTCGTATTGTTGCTTGGGCTGACATCTGTCTCATTACTGCGTTATGTCTGCTTGACCATTATCCTATCGTGGATCTATCCTAATAATCTTGTCTAACCATAAACCTATTGGTTTTCAGCTCTTATCTCTATCGTGCATAAGGGTTCAATGGATGGCTTCAGATCTTACATATCGGAACCTATCGGTAAAAGGACTACATGTCTTTATCGGGTCAATGGGTATGGACCATCACTTACCTATCTGGTTATGGGGTCATGTCTTTAGCGGAACGTCTCATGTTTCCCTTCGGGGTTAGGCCATCAAAAAAAGCTAAAATAAGCCCTGATTTTGACCTCTGGCCTCTTATAATATACTAGTTTTGCTATTTAACAAAAGGACGATTAGGTGGTACTGTAGCGGAAGAACGTAAAAGCGGTTGTTTGATGGGAAAAAGCATCAGGCTAACCTTTAACCGCCGTTAGTTTAACGGCATTGGAACATGTTTATGGTGGATTCAAGACCGATAAACTGCAGGAGAGATGGGTATAGGCTGAGTCGCATCGGTTCGGCTGAGAGGCTTGAGCAGATCATGGAATCAATCAGGGGGGGGATGCCGTTGTGCGAGGCTTCCGTCCTGTATGGGGTGTCGTCACAGCTTCTCAGCTACTACGTCAAGAGAAGGGGGATTGCCGTCGTGAGGAAGACCAAGATGAAGGAGAGGGGGATGATGGCATGCGGGAAGTGCGGGAAGGAGTTTGAGTACGTCATCGGGGGATGCAGGAAGGACCCGATCTACTGCGGATGGGATTGCTTCAAGGCCGACCGGAGGAAGGATGACCTGGCCTGCTACATCTGCCACGAGAGGAAGGAGAGGATGCTTAAGGGAGGGTTCAAGTCCGGGAAACAGGCTTACGTCTGCTATGAGTGCGCGAGGGAGAGGGGAGTGAGCGCTTGGGAGAGGCTTAAGGCGGACCCGGAGAGGTACGGGGAGCGCAAGAGGAAGCAGAGGGAGTACATGAGGACCTACAAGGGCAGGAGGCGGTAAACGAGCGGAACTTCACCTATGACGAGTGAACACAGTAATATGTACGGAAAAATGACAAGTGAGGAGCTTGGGGAAAGGATGACGGATGTCCTGGTTAAGCAAAAGATAACGGAGGGGGAGATTAAGGTGTTCAATGACCAACTTTACCGGGTGAAGCAGGAGAGGATGAGGATACAGGATGAGATTACCCGAAGGGAACGCGTCAGGCTGTCTGGGTTACCGGTCACTGACGACCACCGGAAGCTGATGAGGGAGATGGAGTTCAGGCTCTTCGACGATGGGGGAGGCTGCGTTCTGATCGGGGTTGATGGAAAGAGGCCATTTGGGGAAAGTTACGTCTACAGCAGCGTCGGGAGGATACTCGGCTGGGTCAAGGGAGGGGAGGACATGAGCGACGAGCAGGTCTCAAGGGCGATCCAAATCATCAGGGAGCTGCCTTATGCCATAAACAAGGTCCTTAGGGAGGTGGAGGGGGAGACGGAAAGGGAGCTCGCCATGCGGTTGAGGATTGAGTCACTGGAGAGGGACATCAGGACGTTAGAGGTGAGCAGTGACCCCTTTCGATCATTGCTTGGAACACGGGGAGGAAAAGGAGAATATAACTAAGTCAACTAACCCCTAAATCGCATGGAAAGCAATAAGCCCAAGAAGTCGAGAATCAAGGTCAGCTACGTGTTCGCTTCTGACTCCAAACCCTTCCCCATGGACGTCTACATCGACGAGCGGGACCTTGCCGGCGAGAAGACGCTTAAGCAGGCTTTAACGGAACTCACAGGAAGATGGAAGAATTTCCTTAACGAAGAACACACCACAGTAGAATATTTTACCTTGAGTTCGACCTGCACGATACGGGTACGTAACGTCTACAGCATCATGATCGTCGAGGGATGGGGGTCTGCCTATGACGAGCAAGACCAATAACATAGGTAGGCTCAGGGACAGCATCTGGGGCAGGCTCTGGGTCAGGCAAGACAGAAGGCTCTGGGACAGGCTCGACGTCAGTCTCTGGGGCAGGCTCGACGTCAGGCTCAACGTCAGGCTCAACGACAAACTCACCTATGACGAATAAATCAACCAACATAGGCAGGCTCTGGAACAGTATCTGCGGCAGGCTCAATGGCAGGCTCAATGGCAGGCTCAATGGCAGGCTCTGGAACAGGCTCAACGACAGTCTCTGGGGCAGGCTCTGGGGCAGGCTCTGGGACAGGCTTGAGAACAACCTTACTTATGACGAATAAACCCACCAACAATATGCGAGACATGAAGAATTTGCAGGATTTCACCAAGGAAGATTACGCCCTCATGGACGAGATTCATGATGAGATGATTTCAAAGGTGATGCTGAACGACACCAGCGACGAGACCCTGATCAAGGCGGTCAAGACGATTTACGACTTGGGAGGGGAAAAGGAGCCTGAAGTCACTGTTTGCGCCTCACCACTCGACATGAAGAATAGGGCAAAGGAGTTCTCCGACGACACTTCCGAGTCATGGTACGGGAACATCGGAGACTTCTACTGGATTGCCTATGCCATGTTCGGGATTAAGGCGGACATAACGGAAGACGACAAGGACTTCCAGAGGATCAAGGAGGCCATCGTCGATTCAGGCATCTGGTCCATGATCGCCCTCGAAGGCAAGGCGTTCGTCTGCCGGCGCCCGATCTCGCTGAACACCGACTCCGAGAATGAGATGCACTGCATGACAGGCAAGGCGGTAGAATGGCCGGATGAGGAAGTAGACGGCAAGAGGGTCAGGTGCGGGTCTCACTTCATCCACGGCGTCTACTTCAAGCCGGAGGACTACTGGAAGGCCGTCAAGGCCACTGCCACTGAAGTCATCAACTGGCCTGACATCGAGCAGCGTTCCGTCCTTCTCCGCGAGAGGCCGGTATCAGAGCTCTTGAAGGAGTGCGAGTCCAAGGTAGTCAGCCGCAGCGAAGAGTTCGGCGGGTATGAGCTGCATGAGATCGAGGTGGCAGGACTCGGGACGGCCAAGGTTTTGACATTCAAGGGATGGTCTTCCGGTCACGATTACGCGCATTTCGTCCCCAAGGAAAGCACTGACGCCATCACCTCTGTAGCCACCATGTTCGGTCTCACCGTCGACGAGTTCAGGGCCGCCCACAAGGACGACAAGGATTTCCCGGAGGACAAGCCGATCGAGGGGAAGCGCCGGCACGTGATCCACGGTGATATCGTTCTCAATCCTTGCGACGTTCAGCCGATAAATGGTTCAGAAGTCAAGGAGGCGGCCGTTCAGGTTTCTCCCATCACCGGAAACAGCCACGTTGTAGGAGGGAAGGCAGTCTACCACTGGAAGGATGAGGGAAAGGAATACGTCTGTGCCGCAACTGACGCCTTCATTGAGCACCGTGGGCCTTCCAGCGAGCACGGCAAGGTCTCCATCGACGGGACATACGAGGTGACGCATCAGGTGGAGTTCGACGCGATCAAGCAGGAGCTTCGCAGCGTCATCGACTAAAGCAAGAAGGATGGGGATTAGTCCTCATCCTTTTTAGTTGTGGATAAGTAGCTAAAACGATAAAAGGATTTGGCTTAGGTTGGCACAGTTGACAAGGTTCGTGATAAATGCTATAGTGGTTAAGTTAGATAATATGGAAAACCAAAAAACATTCACCCTGAAGGAGGCGGCCGAGATCCTCTTCCCGGGCAGCAGGAACCCGCCGGTGAAGGCTTATAGGCTGGTTAGGGAAGGCAAGATCACGGCCGTCAGGGAAGGAAGAAGGATACACGTTGAGGACAGTGAGATCTTTAGGATTATCATGGGGAGGAAGGCCTAATCAACTTAACGGGGACCTGGATTTATCAACTTATCAATAATGCCGTAAAACCCCTTGCTTCAGCTATGGGGATATGAGGCATTACGATTGATATTTTGAAGGCTATCATGCTATCATATTCTCACTGACCTAGCATAGGAAGTATGTATATCATCGAAGCAAAACTCTACCCGAAGCCTGAGCAGATGGAGAAGGCCAACGAGGCGTTTAGGATTGGCCAATTCGTCCGAAACAAGTGCATCGCCATGTGGGAGGAGGAGGGCAAGAAGCCGCTTGACGAGCGACAAAAGATCGGCAAGTACGACTTCAACCGGCTCACTGCCAGTAACCGGCTGGGTAAGGAGTTCGGCTTCGTCAACAAGCTGTCAGCGCAAGCGAGGCAGGCTGCCGCCGAAAGGGCTTGGAGTTCCGTAGCCAAGTTCTATGACAACTGTAAGCGAGGAATCAAGAAGAAGGGGTACCCGAAGTACCGTAAGGGTAACCGTTCGGTGGAATACAAGCAGTCAGGATGGTCAGTATCCTACGACGGCAAGTTCATCGAGCTCACGGACAAGATCGGCATCGGTCGGATGAGGATGAGGACATCGGAAAGCTTGACAGGAAAGAAGATCAGCCGTGTCCGTCTCCTCACGAGGGCAGACATGCTGTTCGCCCAATTCATCGTCGACGAGACGAAGAGCGATCCGCTGATGCCAACCGGCCGGACAATCGGCATAGACGTGGGGATAAGGCATTTCTACGTCGACAGCAATGGAGACAGCATCGATTCTCCTAAGCCACTCGCCAAGTCTATGGACAAGGTGAGGAGGATGAGCAGGTCGTCATCAAGAAAGAAAAAAAGCTCCTCCAACAGGAGGAATGCCAACGTGAGAAAGGCCCGCCTGTTCCTCAGGCTAAGTCGCCAGCGTAAGGATTTTGCCGTCAAGGCTGCAAGATGCGTTGTGAGGTCTAACGACCTCGTGGCTCACGAGGACTTGAGGATAATCAACATGATGGGTAACCATTCGTTGGCTAGGAGCATCGCTGACGTCGCATGGGGAGAATTTTTCACCAGCCTGGAGAACTACGGCAAGAGGTTCGGCCGGATCATCGTAAAAGTCGATCCGAGGAACACCAGCCAGAAGTGCTCAAGTTGCGGTGAGATGGTACCTAAGAGCCTGTCTGTAAGGGTTCACAGTTGCCCTGCCTGCGGCATCAGCATCGACAGAGACCATAACGCGGCCATCAACATCCTGAAGGCAGCGATCAGTACGGCGGGGCACGCCGGATTTCAAGCCTGTGGAGAGAATGACCTCTGCCTAGTTCGCTCAGCGGATCAGGTAAGTCGCCTCGATGAAGCAGGAATCGTCTAACTCTTAGAAACCCCTGCCTTTAGGCATGGGGAGAATGTCATGATCACGCTGGAAAAGTTCAAGGATCTGATGGGAAAGTTCAGGGAGCTGGATGAAAGGGAGAGGAAGTTCAGCCAGGCCGTGGAGGAGTTCAGCGAGGACTCATACGTGATATTCACTAGGGGCTCATCACTGGCGCTTGAGGCGATCGAGGCGGCAATGGAGGACAGCGGTGAATGGATCTCCTGGTGGGTATACGAGAAGGGATTCGGCACAAGTAAAGAAATAACGGCATTCGACAAGGACAAGAAAGAGATCCCGTCCGAGACGCTGGATGACCTTTATGACTTGGTATTGAACCACAAGTAGGAGATTAATCACGCTCCTGATCGATGGGGCGGCAGTAACATTCTAGGTATGCGATACGAAAACTGGAAAGACCTAAAGCCGTTCGCAAGAGGAAAGAACGCGACAATGCTTGGGATAGACCTGAAGCGAAAGTTCGTGGTTGTTAAACAAGGTGCTAATGATGAAAAAAATCTTGGCGAAGTTATCAAGTTAAAAGAAGATGATGAAACTTTTTGGCCTTGGTTCATTCATACCAAGGATGTGTCTCTTCATCCTTGGTGTTGGAGCCAATTAGCCTACCTTCCAGAAGAAGCCAAAGAGGAAGCCACTAAGAAAAAGACGCAAACCTACTCCAAGGAATACATCAAGGCTAGGGACGATGAAGCAGATAGGTTGAGGAAACTGATTGCAAGGAACGAGCATTTAATCGATAGGCTTGAGGCCAACAAGGAGGCATTAAGGAGGCTTGAACACTAACCATCATGCAATACCCAAAACTCACGTCGGAACAAATCAGCAAGCTGACGCCGTTTCCAGAAGACAAGACACGTAAGGAACTCGGCGAGCCAGAGGAGATATCAGGAAAGGTGTATGTGGTCGTCGGAAATAAAAGTAATCATGAGTTTGCTTTAGGCGAGGCGTTGAAGCTATGTAACGACGATGGCTCATCTTGTCCACGATTTAGGTCCACTGATACAGGCGAAGAACAGTGGGTGGGATGGTCAGACCTTGCACCATACCCGACACCAAATCAGCCCAAGAAAAAGTCAGTCCTCTCGCCAAAGCTAACCAAGGACATGACCGCTGAACTGGCACGCCTCGACAGGCTCATCGCTTCGGACACCAAGAAGCGTGACGCACTAACCGCCAATGTAACTGACATGCGGACTGCGGCAGACGGGATTAGGAAGCTACTCAGCTAGCCCCTCGCTACCGCCGATTTACGTCGGTGGCGTGCGGTGGGTTAGTCACCCATAGCGGATAGCTCTTTTCTTGGGGGTACGGTCTAGCCCTGCCCCCACATTTACCTAAACTAATATGACCAATATAAACGACCTACAACCCAAGGAAACATGGCAGGATAGGTTCGACAAAGAGCTAATCCAATGTGATAAAGATGGATGTTGCGGAGGTGGAGAAAACGGTTGCGGAGGTTCAGGGTGCTACCACACTTGCTCTCATGATGTAGTTAACGATGAGGTCGTGGTCAAGACCTTCATCCAGTCCGAGCTTGACAGGCAGATGGACAAGTATTTGGAACAGCTAAAAAGAATAGAGTTAGACCTTAAGGCTAGTGTATGTGATTGCGGGGAGTCGCTAAAGGATACTGACGCTTACGATTTGGTTGTTGAAGCCCTAGACTCACTCACCGAGTCTAAACGATAATCTCATGTCAGACGAAACCGATGAGCAGACGCAGGTGGAGCGGCATGAGCGTCAGGTACGTCTTTCTCGGGTAGCTCTTTCTTCTGGGGGTACGGTCTAGCCCTGCCCCCACATTTACATAATATTTATGAGAATAGAACGAAAATGGGCGATGCCAAATTCAAAAACGTTCAGCATAATCCCGATTGCGGCCTTGCTGAAAGAGGAAGTCACGGACGGCCTTTGGTGCGACCCATTTGCCGGCTGGCTGTCACCAGCGACCATCACCAACGACCTTAATCCCGAGCGTGACACCACGCACCACATGGACGCCTTGGAGTTTCTGAAAGTCCAGCCCAGCGAGTCCTTTGATGGCGTTCTGTTCGACCCGCCGTATTCAATCAGCCAAGCCGCCGAGTGCTACAAGTCCTACGGAAAGGAGAAGCTGGAAATCAACGTGGCGAACATGGGCTACTGGTCGGCAATCAAGGACGAGATTAACCGCATTACCAAGAATGGAGGCAAGGTCATCTGCTTCGGCTGGAACAGCATGGGACTCGGAAAGAACAGGGGCTTCGAGATGACCAAGATACTGCTTGTCCCGCATGGCGGAAGTAGGAACGATACTATCGTCACAGTAGAAATTAAATTATGAAATTCTTAGGCTCATTTATAACCTAACTTCAAGCGCATGCCAGAAGAAACAGAGGAACAATCGCCGGTCAACGACGACCTAGGTCCGAATGAGTACGCACCTGGGTATGACGAGGACGGGAGCGAATGAAAGACGGATTAAAATAACATCAACATCATGGAAACTCAAGAATTGATAATCTGCTTACTGAAATTGATGGTAATGATCGCAATCGTAGTATTTCTGTCAAAACCACTGATCTGAGGTAAAGACACGGCAGCTGCAATCTATTTTGCTGTGTTAATGTGGCTTGCGTTCAAATAGACAATGCAGCTGGCGAGCATCAACTCGCCTCCCGTCTCATGCTCGGGAGCAAATGGAGCACGTGTTGGTAAATGCTTCATTCCCGAGCAGGAGAGGGAAAATAACCAATTCCAAAGAATATGACACTACCAAAAAACCTAGTCCTTGGCGGCAAAAAATGCGTCAAGACGTGGAATAGAGAAGAAGCAGAAAGATGCAGTGAGTGTGGGCATTTGATAGAAAAATCATTTTGGTTCGTCAACTATATTTATACGGAAGATAAGACAACTGTAGCCCAAGCTGGTGGTAGGGGTAGGACGAAGAAAGAAGCTGAAGAAGACTGCATCCAAATGCTCGATAAGTATTTCCCAGACTGGAAAAGTAAATAATCCGCTAAATTAACCAAGGAGATATGGAAATAAAGAAACTTGCGTTCGGTGTCGTTATGGCGTTGTCGATACTCAGCTTTGGGTTCCTAGCCGGCAAAACTGTTAGGTTCACCAGACCAAGCGACTGCTGGACTTCACCGCTAGAGGAAGGCGCAATCGTATGTCCGAAAAGCCCAATCATCTTCGACACATACGTGTTTTACCGATTCCTTTAGATGTAAATAAAGATATGACAAAGAAAAGATTTTACGTCTGTTCCTACATGGTCCTGCTGTTCGTTGCCTATGGCATCTTGAGGCGCTACAGGATAGATGGATGGGACTTAGCTATTGCCTTCGTTTACGGAATGGCGGTTCATGACTTAACCAAGGAAATATGACATACCTACTCGTAATCCTAGCCGTAGCACTCGTGTTCTACGGGGCATGGAAGGAATCAAAAGGCAGTAACGACCCAAGTCCGTTCATCTTTGCGGCGCTTCTCCTAATCGGAGTTTCCGTTAATGGACTCATAAGATTATATTTAGATTTTGAAAGATACAATGACTCCCTTCGCTCGCAAGGATTCGTTGACTGCCCAAAGACAAACAGCATCGACACGATACTCACCACACCCGAGGCGTGCGACTACATGCTGGGGTTGAACAAGTAAGATATGAAATACGCAATCCTGTTCGTCCCAATCCATCAGTACTACTTCGCTACCGACAAAGACAACAAGCGTATTGAGTTCGACACCTTCGGTAAGGCATACGTCCATGCGGTCGCCCTTGGGTGCTCGTCACCATTCGAGATAATCGGCGTGTTCGACCCCAAGGACATCAGCGTGACGGTCTGCGAGAGATAGTTATATGCAAGACATCGATAACAACGGCAACGTTTCCTGCTCATGCTTCGGCTGCCTCACGTCAATAATCGCGGTTGTCGGATTGTGGATAATTCTCACTAACTTTGGGTCATTCGTGGAAAGGATGACATTCTACTTGACTGGTAAATAATATGCCTAATACGCTAAACGACGTAATGGCTGAAATCGACAGCCTCAAGCCGTTCCGTTCGATGGTCAGGGACAATGAAATCAACGACAACGCAATACATGTTGACTTGGATTCGGTGAAGGAACTGGTCTCCAAGGCAGTCAACGACGCTGAGCTTCGCGGGGCTGAGGCGGTGGAGAGGGCGGTGGAAAACGCGTACAAGACAAACTGCACGAACGTATACGACTCAATGCTCAATGACGCTACCGCCGCCGTACAGCTAATACGTGACCGCAAGTGACCTATGACACCGACACAACAGGACATCGAGAGGGCAGAAGACATCGCCAAGAAGCACTCTTACTGCGACGTTAAGTTTGATAACTGCAAGTGCTGTTCCGAACTGGCAAAAGTGATTGCCCAAGCCCTAGCCGAGGAACGGGAGAGGACGTGGCGGAAGGCAAAAAATGAAGAAAAGAAGTGGCTGGAGAAAACAAAATCTATCATCATGGGTAAACGTATCGATGGCAATGAACAATGGAACGGAGGCATCGAAAGGGCGAGAAATATTATTGATATTCAAGGCTCTAAACTAGCCCAAAGCGGCCTGACAGAGAATGAGATATGACCAGAAACAAAACCATTGAGGAAAAGCACGAAGTCCAAGTCCACTGTCCTGTCTGTAAAGGGTTAGTTTTTACGGCATACATGACAGACTCCAACATCAGGGCTCTGGAAGGTGGCAGGTACGTCTGCGTTGACTGCATTAAGAAAATGTCGCCAATTGTCTGCATATGAAGCTACTCAAATACATCAGGAGACTGTTCTGTCGGCATCGCTGGTTATATAGTACATGCCTTTGTTCTAACAAAGGAGTTTGCAAACCAAATAAGATATGCGTCAAGTGCGGCAAGGTAATTTACTTTAACGTGTAGTTATGCCCACAAAAATAATCAAGGCAGAGGACGGAAAGACGTATGAGGTCGAGGTAATCAGGGAAATCAAGGATAGGTGGATGCCGAAGCACAATGAAGGTTACTGGTCGATTGACCTAGACAAATCTGATGGTATCGTTGCGTGCGTTAATGGCTATGAACAAGAAACCTCTAACCACGCACGCCTAGGTATCTTCCCCAATACTTCACAAGGACTGGAAGACGCAAGGCTTCACTTCGAGTACCTTTGCGCCGTGACGGAAGCTAGTCGCTGGCTGCCAAAAAAGGATAATGAGGCTTGGTACACGACGACTGATACTGGTGAGATTGAAAAATGTACTATTTCTTCTGACCAAATATATTTCGACCAATATTTCCCCACTGAAGCCAAGGCCAAGGCATTCTCGGAGATTGCGATCAGGCACGCCGAGATGTGTGGGAGGTATAACTAGGGGTATGGAACAACCTACACAACAGGACACTAACGATTTCCTCGAATGGGCCAACAGAGAGATAAGAAAGTGGCAGCCTATACTCGGTCTGGCAAACAATTCTTTCGAGTTTGAGCACAGTGACGTTTGCCAATACATCGAAATCAGCAATCGATACCCATACCTTAACCATGTCATAAGGTTCAATGACAAAGCTGTTTTAGACTTCAAGAAAGGTAAGCTGGACATGAGCTGCATGCTCCATGAGATGTGCCACGTCCTCACCAACCCCCTATACCTAAAGGGTAGGAAGAGATTCACCACCGATACCGAACTTGACGATGAGCGAGAACTTCTTACTGACACCATTGCTTGCATAATCAACAGGCTAAAAGGATAACATGAACAAGCACCAACTAAAAGCCCTACGTCTGCTCGACTACCTCATGGAACACCCCGAGATGAGGTTCTGGCAGGCGGCATTGATTTTGTTTTGCGACAATGGTTTTCTCGGCACGGCTGAAAACCCAGATGGCAGCGGGTTCAGGGACTTGTTTTACGAGGACTAATAAAACAACTATGACCAAACCAACCAAGACCTCAAGCGAAATCAGCAGGGAAATACCGGTAATTAGGTAAATTATGGCAGAGAAAAGAGAAGTCGAAATTGGATGCTTTACGTCTGGCCTATTGTTGATATTTGTTCTCACCATTACTGCTGTTCTGACACGCATAGCTGATGAACTGTCTAACATAGGGGATAAGATGTAACTATCATGAAAGACCAATCACAGAATAACTACTTCCATGTAGAAGACCCGAAAGAATGCCGACATCCAGAACACTCATTCCCATCCCATCAGTCATTCAAGAACGGAAACTACACGCACAGATGCCCTTCTTGCGGCGCCGAAATAACAGTATCAGTAAGTAATCCGACAATGTGACCAACATGGACAAGACCAACCAAATCCTCGACTTCCTCAACCGCCTCACGTTCGAGGACTGCTGCCTGACCGAGAAGACCGATGATAAGGTCGGTGCTTGGGGAGCGACGGTGATGAGGATTAGGCGGGAGGTTGAGAAAATAACCAAGTGATATGAAAGAATTAGAAGAAAAAATAAAGCTACTCCAGAGGCTAAAATTCAATCTGGAGAGAGTCAACAACCAGTTAATGGTGATCTCAGCGTCTCGTACGAAAAAAGTAGGCAGCTTAAGGTATGATTCCTACCCTGAATTATTCAAGCTCGTAGCCAAGGAATGCACCGGATCAGACTTTGTCGAACGAGGAGACTCTTATGGGTACGGAATCCAGGACAGGGCACTGCTGGTTAAGCTCTTCGACACGGTTGAGCCTCTGTTGCTAACCGAAAAGGAGAGGCTGGAGCTGGAGATTAAGTCAATGATCAATTAAGCATGAGATTTTACCTGCACTACGAGTGCCCGAACTGCAAGAATCACATCTACGACCTGTGTGAAAATAAAGTCAAGTTCAAAGGTGTACCAGTTTTTGACCTCGACATGGCCTCTAGAACACCTGCCTCATGCGCTAAGTGCTGTTGGAGTAAATGAGGAAGAGGAGATGGGGATACCGACGGCAAGTCAGCCCAAGGAGGGTAGAATTACCAACCCCCTATACCTCAAGGGTCTGAAGAGATTCACCACCGATACCGAGCTTGACGATGAGCGAGAACTTCTTACTGACACCATTGCTTGCATAATCAACAGGCTGAAAGGCTAACTGATAATTGAAATTACTATGGGCAACAATATTAAGAAAGAGAGGATCAGCGTCACCTACTGGTTCGAGGATGGCTGGTGGATCGCCCGGCTGAAGTACAGGAACGGGTCGGGGATAACGCAGGGGAAGGATCAGGCTGAGCTGTTCAGGATGATCGCCGACAGCATGGCGACCATGGAAGGGGTCAGGTACCCGTGGTGGAAGAGGTTAATCTCAAGATGGCTAAAAATATGAAAACGATACTGAAGACGCTTGTGGGAAGCAGGGCTCACGGGCTGAACCGGGAGGACTCTGACTTCGACTGGAGGGGAGTGTTCATCGAGCCGACCTCCGAGATCCTCAAGCTCAACAGCAGCGCCAGGGACACTTCGTGGGTGGAAGGAAAGGAGGACGACACGCAGTACGAGCTGGGGAGGTTCCTCTATCTCGCCACCAAGTGCAACCCGGCGATCCTTGAGGTCATGTGTTCGCCGGTCAAGGAGGACGAGACGACGGAACTTGGCATGGAACTCCGGTCCCTGTTCCCCGTCATTTGGGAGCCGAAGAGGGTCATGGACGCATTCATGGGCTATTCCAAGAACCAGGAGAAGAAGTTCATGGACCGGCACGACGACAGGGTTCAGAAGTACTCGGTGGAGGATGTGAGAGCTCTGTGGCAGTGCAAGGTCCTCCTGGAAACCGGAGAACTAAAAATCCTGGTGGACGACGAAGAGCTGAGGAAGAAGCTGCTAAAATGGAAGAACGCCAAGGAAGTAACCCCGGAAATGGTTGGGGAAGTGACCACAATGGCATCCCACTACCGTAACCTAGTTGAAGGAGCCTACGACAGGTTCCCCGACAAGGACAAGAAATGCGACATGGAATCCGTAAACTCATTCCTTCTGAAGGTACGGAAGGATAACTGGTAAAACAAATATGAAAATCACCAAGGAGGGGGATGAGATCGTCTTCAGGGTCCCGTTCATGTCGGACTGCCATGGGGACTACGGAAGCGATCGGGTAACCCACAGGAGGCAGACGCTGATCGGGGTTGTCGACAGGGAGAATGATGAGTTCGGCTTGGCCTACACGATCGACATGAGCTATGCGGGGAAGCCGGACCAGTACTCTTGCGTCGTGTTCTCAGATTTCGGGTCACGGGAGGAACTGGAAGAGGCTTGCGAGAGGTTAGGGCTGGACGTAGTGATAACTTCCTAATAACATGGAGAAGAAAAAGGAGACCATAGACCTTCGCGACTCCCTCTGGGGATCACTGGACGGCAGGAAGACCAAGATGAGGGACCTGTCGGACGACCACCTCAGGGACATCATCAAGGACGGTTACGTATCCAGGGCCATAATAGCGGAGGCGAAGGCTCGCGGTTGGGACTGCCCGGAGCTGACGGGAACTTCTAGGATCTTATGATCGACAGCAAGAAGGAACGGGAGGAGGCGAATGACAGGCTGTTCCCAAGGACCGATTACCCATACGACTGTTGCGGGTGCGGGAACAGGTGCAAGGGGAACTTCGACATAGAATTACGGGGGAAGTTGATCCATTCCTGCGCGATGAGGTGCTTACAAGACTACTTGAAGATCATAACGACTAAATGAGACGCCAATAGTATGACGGAAATTTTCACCAGTGAGATCCAGAGATCATTCACGGAACTGTGCGAGGTAGCTGGAATAACATGCAATTCAATCTAACGATATGGAAAAAAACATCAGGAAGTCCTACCGACCGGATGAGTTCAAGAAGAGGTGGCACGCCAATGAGTACGCTTTTCGCCTTAGGGAGTTCGTCGCAATTGACATGAAGACGAGAGAAGCCAACATTGAGGTCCCCTTCGTTAGTCGTGGAATTGACACTAGCCTCGACTGGATCACCTTTGAAAGTGCCTCCTTCACGAACAGCCTCACGGGCAACTCGGTCCCCGTCAAAGCACCCAACAAAAAACAACCAGCCAAGCCACTGGGGCATGAGATAATCTTCAAGGTGTCAAAGCGTTTGGCCGAGAAGGTCGGGAAGGAAGGGCTTGACGCAATGAGGGAAGAGGCCAAGAAGTTCGGGGATGCTGAAAACGCACTTACCGTAAAGGGACTCAAGACGCAATCAAAGGCGCTGGCTAACGAGACCAAGCTCCGGCTGAAGGAGATCGCCGCTGTCGCTGGAGGTTATGAGGACTATCTTGAATTGGGTAAGGTCGCCAAGTTCTTCAAGTACGTCAAGGACGGGAAGATCGGCATCTGCGAGTACGGCGAGTACCTGAGGGACGTGCCCGATGACGTCTACAGCGCCAAGGTGGAGGCGGAGCCGTTCTTCGATGGGTTCGTGATCATGCACTGCACCTCGGAGAAGGAAGCGATCAAGGCAGGAGCCACCCAGGACCAAGCCCAAAGGAGCGTCGGAAAGAAGGACCCGATACTGTTCGGAGTTCATGACGGCAGTGACCGAATGTGGTTCATCGCCGACTGGATCGACGAGAAGTGCGACCTGACGTGGAGCGAGCTGGTCAAGGGCATCGCGGAAGGGGAGAGGGTTGAGAGAAAGGAGTCGAAGTCCAAGGAGGGCCTCGCAACCAGGCTAAGGAGGGTCATCGGTTTATGAGGCTGTCCGACACCGGCTCTCGAGGAAAATGCGACTTCTGTGGGACCTTTGGCCACAAGGTAAGTCTAGTCGCCTCCGACATCATGATGCCAGTCTCCACTGGAGAGACAGCAGCTGTAATCTGCGGTCGCTGCGCCAAAAGAGCATTGGAAATAGTGGGAGAGGAAGGAAAGAACATCGACAAGGATGCTAACCCAATAAACAAGACTATTATGTCCATAAGGAAGACGTTCAAACAGCTGCTCGCGAAGGAACCATACAAGACTTTCCGGAAGCTCGACATAATCGATGGAGAGGAGCTCCTCACTGACGAGGGGAGAGACACCTTCATTGATTGGCTGTTCTCCAACAAGGAGACTGCTGAAAAGTTCTACCAGGAAGTAGCCAAACCACTGATGGATGAGGAGGAACGGAAAAAGAAATAACGCTATGAGGAACAAAGGCTTCACTTTGATCGAGCTCTTGATCGTGATCGCTATCATCGGCTTGCTCTCCACTACAGTCGTATTTGCCTTCAACTCCGCAAAGATGACGGCATGGTGCGCTAAGCGAGGCATCAAGACAGGCGAGGATGAGCGCGGTTACGACAGGTGCTCCGACAAGTATGAGGCATGGAAAGAGGATAATAACTAACCTAAGACAAAAGACATGACCTTAAAGGAAATACCGGTCGAGGCCAAGGTGATACTCGGTTTGATTGCGGCTATCGTCGGCCTGATCATCCTGTTCGTCTTCAACCCGTTCTACAAGATCGACTCCTCCGAGCGCGGCCTCGTGCTGACTTGGGGGAAGGTCGGGGAGCAGGTCGTCCAGCCTGGCCTGCACGTGAAGGTTCCGGTGATGCAGAGAGTGGTAAAGTACAACATCCGGACCCAAAAGCTTGAGGTGAATGAGTCCAAGTCATACTCAAAAGACCTCCAGTTAGTCACTATCCATTCAGCTGTCAACTATAACCTCAACCCAAGCGCCGTCGGAGACTTGTATAAGCAGCTTGGCCTGGACTATGAAGACCGTGTCCTTGTTCCGATTCTGGAGACCAGCGTCAAGACCACCATCGCTAGGTTCACGGCTGAGGAACTCATCTCCAAGCGTTCAGAGGCACAGTCACAGATCGAGTTCGCCTTCATGGAAAAGATACCGAAAGAACTGTTCACCGTGACGAACTATTCACTGGTCAATGAGGACTTCTCCGATGAGTACGAGAAAGCAATCGAGTCCAAGCAAGTAGCCCAGCAGGATGCCGAGAAGGCCAAGAACGTCCTCGTCAAGGTGCAGATGGAAGCAGAACAGAGGGTAGCCCAGGCCGAAGCTGAGGCAAGAGCCATCAAGATCCAGGCAGAGGCCATCCAGCAGCAAGGCGGGGAAAATTATGTCCAGCTTCAGGCCATCACCAAGTGGAACGGCATTCTCCCAGTGCAGATGATCCCTGGCTCCACCCTTCCCTTCCTAAACCTCACCACCACCAAATAACCCATGGAAAGAGACATTACCATGTTGAGCAAGCTAAAGATTGGGGTGTAAACAAGAGATATAAAATGTGAAAGTAATATTCCTCGACATCGACGGCGTCCTGAACACCCAGATGACACCAACCAGGACGTCAAAGAAGGGGTATCTCCTGGCTACTGATCCGTACAAGGTCTTCCTGATCAACAGGATGGCGGAGATCAATGGATACCGCTTCGTACTCTCGTCTGACTGGAGGCACATGAAAAACTGGGAGGACGTGTTGAAGGCGAATGGGCTGGTGTTCAATTTCCTTGGCCGAACTGAGTCATTCCACAAGCTGGACCTTCCTGATCACGAGGTCAACCTTGCCAGAGTCAACAGACTGGAGCGAGGGTACGAGATCCGGGACTGGCTGGAGAAGCATGACCCGGTTGAGGGGTACGTAATCATTGACGATTTCGATGAGTTCCTACCCGAACAGGCCAACAATAAGGTGATAGTCAATCATATGGTTGGCCTCACCGAGGAAATAGTAGAGAAGGTTATCCACATCCTCGAAAAGTGAAGTGTGGTATGATTAGGAGGAGTTAGGAGCAGGCAGCTGCGGAGTCAACGTGATTCCGTATCCGTCGCCGTTGGACATTGGCTCGCGTCAAGTCGCCTTACCGCCAGCCCGGGCAGAAGCGGTCACGTGACTAGGATCGCAAGACCCATAGAGCCGGCCGTGATAAAGGAGTCAAGCGGTTAAGCCAGTGTCCAGCGGCGGCGGCCAGATAAGCAACGTGCGTCGGTATTCCGCTAAAGACGCGGGGCGGACTGTAAATCCGCTGCCTCAAGGCTGGTCAGGAGCATTACCTGGGCGACGCACCATAAACGACAAACCACATGAAAAACTTAAGCGCAGCGGATATGTAATGGGCCTAACCACCCATTACCATGGGGTTCATAGAGATAGACTTCAACAAGAAGAGGAAATGGCAAAATTTCCCGCGTCGGAGGTGGACAAAGGAAAAGCCGACAAGGAAAGACTGGAGGCATAACTTTTCCAGTAGCGTTACAGGAAGGTCACAGACAGCCAAGGAAGCGGCACGCAGGAAGCTACGACGTTCCAGTGAGGTCTACAACGGAGGTATGGCTAACAAGTATACTTCCTCCTACCACTGGGACATAATAAATTGGTAGGCAACACTCTTGGTATCTTCGGTGTCGGATTGAAGGTACATCTTCCCGGGGTAGAGAAACGGCATCTCGGAAGCCTCATAAGCTTCAGGTAGCGGGTTCGACTCCCGCCCCCGGGCCCAATACGGAGGGTTGTCAGAATGGTTATTGAAACGGTCTTGAAAACCGTCGCGCGAAAGCGCTTGTGGGTTCGAGTCCCACGCCCTCCGCCAGTCAATGTACAAGTCATGGGGATTCTAGTGTAGCGGTTTGCACGGAGGTTTGTGGAACCTTCAGGGAGAGTTCGACCCTCTCGCTTCCCACCATGGCCGATTGAGTGAATGGTCAAGCTAAGCGCCTGCAAAGCGCCCTAAACTGGTTCGATTCCAGTATCGGCCTCCAAGAAAATTCAACTAAACGAGCATTATGATCACGGAAAAAGACGCCAACGATTACGCCGACCTTGCGGAAAAGGCCTTCAGTGCCTACAACGAGGAGGCTGGAGGCAAGACATGGGACGGCAAGGAAATCCCGCCGTTCTCCGAGGTAGGAGAGAAGGTAAGGAACAACTGGATCGCCGCCGCCAAGAAGGTGGTGGATGAGACTTTTCCGAAAGAAGACGGTATCATCCATGTAGTTACCGAAGAAGATACCGAGCTCATCGAAGCTGGCGCCGAGGTTGGTGAAGTGGTTTTTTCCCCAGATTCCGCTATCCTAAGACCGGGAGATGAGGGATATGATGAGGCTCTCGAGGCCGCAGGTCTGGCAGGTATCCCAGTAGTCAAGGAATAGCCAAACCAGACGGTCCCGGAACGACCGCATAAACTTGACCAGGAAAAAATATTAGTGTCTCCGGTTCCCATTGCCTTTGTGGAGGGTAATGGGGGCTGAGTGGTGGAGGTGACCGAAAACGCTTAACGTATCTGTCTTTCTAGGTCATTTTCACCGCTCAGCCAGGGCAGAAATCAACTAATTCATGCTAACCCCACCCCTATGTGTGGGAATAACGTCATGGTAGGAAATTACATTATGCTGGACGGCAGGAGGTACGAGCTGAGGGAAGTACCTGATGAGCCCAAGCCAACAGGGAAGGTGTTCATCGTCACCGGGCAGGGGGCAGTATGCGATGTCCCGGCCGTCGGGGCGAAGATCGCCAAGAGGAGGAAGTTCCTGGGGGTATACGATAACAGGGAGGATGCGGAACTCCAGGCCGAATACGTCAGGGCGCTGATGACGGCCAAGAGCTACGAACCTTCCCCGTTTGAGACATATTTTTGCTTCCAGGAAGGCGGAGAAGTGGTCATGTTAGTTCACAACTTGACAGACTCAGACCCACTGGCCAAGTTCAGGAGCATCCTCTGCTTCAGGACAAGCGAAGATGCCAAGAACTTCGCGGACCTCACGAGACGGCACTCCATGATGCTAAGGAGGAACGCCGCAGCCAACCGTACCCTTGACTAAAATGCCTTCGTCACACCTATGAGAGCCAGTCGTGATTTCCAGGAACTAGGACCAAAGGGGAGGAGGAAGAGGAGGATCACATCGTCCGACAGGACACGTGAAAAACTCGGTAAGGAGCAAAAAAAGTCGATAACCTAAACATATGCCTTACGTCTTAGCCCTTGTCATCCCGTTCTTCATCACATATGCCTACCTGTCCGTCAGGTGTCGCCACGCCTTCGAGATAGAAGATCTATCCGGTGATTTCATCTGCCGGAAGTGCGGGACGATCAAGCACCTACACGTTTGGGAGGAAGTAGAGACCTTGGACATAATTAGATCGGATAGTGGAGACGTTACCAAGGACACCCGTAAGATCGGTATGACGACCGTTTCGGTGTGTCGTAAGTGCAAAGACACGAAGTCGTCATGGTTCTCTATCGATAAACGATAGTAACGACACAACGTGAACGCCTAATTAAAATAGCCACGTTATGACAGACAAGATTTTCACACCCTACGCGACCCATGCCATAATCCGCTACCCGATTCCCCGCGCCACCCTCGACCTCTATAACCTCGAGGGCCACCGCAAGGAGGCAAGCGCCCTCGAGATGATCCCGCGATTTCCAATGACGCCGTGCGGTACGGACGAGGCCGGCAACAGGGTTTACTTCATCAGGGCTGCCGCTCACCCGCTTGCTGTCGACGGTGATGACCTGGTCCTTGCCGTCAATTACAGCGACATCCTCGCCATTGAGACAAAACTTGAGGACCAGTCCTAGCGCAAGCGAACTCATGGAAAAGCACATCGTGTTAAAGATAATCATTGCCCTGTCGACGCTGGTCGTTGCGATGGCAATAGCCGTCTCGACGGCACAGGCATTCCTTTCCCTGAGTTAGTCAGGGGAGTAATGTCCCCATTCAAACGTGGCTCGCTCACTCAGGATATCCGCAGCTACGGCTTCGGTATCCCTGACCGTGATGTCCTGTCCTGGGGACATTACCTCACTGATTACCGTTTAGGTACAAGGGCAAATTCATTACATTAAATCATAAAAGTATGAGCATACCATCTACGACAAAATCGTCACAACATCTAGTGACTTACAAGGGAAAGAAAGTCAGGATAATAATGAAAGACGGGAAGGAAATAAAAGGAGTCATGACGGGAGACAGGTCAAAGTCATTTACGGTCATAGAGAACGAGGACGGCAAGATCAGGGTCCCAAAGGGGGAGATCGACGAGTTCATCACGGAATACCCGCTTTCCGGCACTGTCGGTCTTGATCCCAAGCCGAACGAGTCTTCGCACGTGCAGAAAGAAAGGGTAGGGGCCGTAAGGCAAAAAAAGGCCAAAACCATTAAGGCAGCTCCCCCAGAGGCCAGACCGGTGAAGGTGCTTGAAAAAGCCACGGTAGGGCAACTGATAAACTTCTGCTCGTCCATAGAGACTAAGTTCGACTTGGCGTGCGGCGTCGACAGGTTCGACAACACGTCGATCTTCCTGTACTCGTCAAACGTCATCTACGCCATGATGAGGAGGTTCGATTTGACGGCACAGATGCTTCCGTTCTCGGCCAAGCTCTTGGCGATGAACATCGGCGTTTCAGGCAGGATTTTCAAGTTCACGTCGGCGGCCATGGCTTACGCGATCGAAAAAGGCGCCGTAATCCCCGTCACGTCCGAGACTAATGAGATTGTCGAGGCTGGCCTGAAGAAGGACGGGTTAGAGGAGTTTGACCGTATTTTCTGCTATCCAGGCGATGAGAAGATGGACTACCTGCTCGCTGTCGCCATGGGGACGATAGTCAGGGAAATCGAAGAGTCCACGGACGATGCACCGGAAGAGGCCGCTGAATGCGGAGTCGAGGCTGGAACTCCCGTCTCCCCGCCCGCGATCGGCAGTGAAGCATTTGGAATTGGCTCAACAAGCGAGAAGCCGTCAGCTGACGGCAAGATTAGGGTCATCCGATCGATGATCTCGCTTATCGAGGACCTTGACGCCTACGGCAGCAGCGGCGAATACTCTTCCGTCAGGGAAGCCGTCAAGAAAACACTGGTTAATGAGGTGGTTGGCCTGTGATCTCTAAGAGAAACCTGGCAAACGACCTGGTAGCCATGGCCTCCGTCGACGACCCGTCGTTTGAGATGTCGTGGTTCACGATCCAGCAGGTCAGGATGGCGTACCAGATAATGGAGCACAAGAGGATGTACTTCGAGAGTTACCGGCTGAGGAACATGATAGTGCGCATTCCGCGCAGTGTCATGCTTGAGGACATCAGCATGCTCCTGAAGGCATCGAGTACGGCTGAAGCCGACGGCAGGAAAGAATACGCGTATGACCTCATGAGGAGGGCCGAGGGGTGGATCAAGCTGCACAATCGGGTCTATGGCTTCTAGCAACGCGTTCAAGATGCCGTTCGGTTACGAGGTAAAGGCGACTGACTTCCGGGGGGTGACGATGATCAACAAGGTGGCCGGCCTTTACGACAATGGCGTCGTCGTCAACGCGAACGGCAGGCTCATAGTCCTTGACCGGCACGCGATGTTCGACATCTTGTCCTACCTTCACCCGTCCCTCGATCCCGCGACTGCCGCGGACATGCGCGAGCTGCGCGACGCCGATACCAGGCAGCACGCCGAGGGGTTCGCGGGGGGGATCAGGGGCAAGCTAGAGGTACCCAAGGGATGGGAGTACCCTGCGGAGGAGGCGTTAGTGGAGGATCCTCCGCAGAACTACAAAAACGTCAAGACCCAGCTGCGTCCCTACCAGTCCCTCGCGGTCGACAAGTGCAGGAGGAACGGCGGGAGGCTGCTGAACTGCGACCAGCCCGGGCTCGGGAAAACCCTCCAGACGCTCGCCTATGTCGCCGACCAGGTGGCCGGAAAGACGGTCGTCGTCTGCCCGGCCGTCATCAAGCACGTCTGGATGGCCGAGGTCGCCAAGCACACGACGCTCAAGGCGACCGTGCTGTCCGGCACGAAGGGTACGATCGACGACGACACGTGGGACAGTCACGACATATTCATCGTCAACTACGACATCGTCTACGCCTTCGAGGAGGAGTTCAAGAGGAGGGGGTTCGAGTGCTTCGTGGGCGATGAGTTCCATAGGGTAAAGTCGACTGGACACCCGCCGTCCATGGCCGCCCTCCAGAAGGACAGGGACAAGCTCAACATGCTGCTGTCGCGCGACAAGGCCATGAGGTCGATCGGCAGGACCCCCACGGCGGCGATGACGGCAGCCATCCGTAAGGCAAGGGAGAGGGTCATGAACCCGCCCAAGCTGGTCGGTGGGTCAAGGATGGGCAACGCGTGCAAGGGGCTGATAGACGTCTCGAAAAAGGTGATCGGGCTGACCGGCACGCCGATCCCCAATCGGATGGAGGACTTCTACCCGCTGGTCAGCGCCGTGGCTCCCAAGGTCTTCCCGAGCCGTTGGGGGTTCCTCAACAGGTACACGAACGCCGTCAAGAACAGGTTCGGCACCGAGTTCAAGGGAGTCAGGAACCAGGACGAGCTGGCCAAGTTAATCGAGCCGTTCTACGTCCGACGCATGAAGAATGAAGTGTGCAAGGAACTCCCGCCGATAACCTTCGTCACGGTCGACGTCGACCTGCCGGACGACACGGGCAAGGCGTACAGGGAAGCCGAGAGGGAGTACCTGTCGGACGACGGCGGGGGCCAGCTCGCGCAGCTGACGGCAATGAGGATGGCCTGCTCGGCGGCCAAGGCGGAGCTGGCCATTGACCTCATCGACGACATGATCGGGTCGGAGAAGGTCATCGTCTTCTCGTGCTTCCGCGAGGCCATGGGCCAGATGTCGGAATACTACGGCGACCGTTGCGTCACCGTGAACGGCGAGGTTCCCAACGAGGAGAGGAAGGAGCTGATGAGGCGCTTCAACGAGGACCCTGAGTGCCGCGTGTTCGTGGGAGGCATGAGGAGCGCGGGAGAGGGCCTTACCCTCAACGCCGCCTCCGCCGTGGTGTTCTGCGACTACGACTGGCTGCCGGACGTCCACAAGCAGGCGTACTCGCGCGCCCACCGCATCGGACAGGACAAGCCCGTGACCGTCTACCAGCTGACGGCCAAGGGCACGTGGATCGACATGTTCCACAGGAAAATTCATGACGTCAAGGAGGGAATCAACGACGCGGTATTCGGCATGAGCGAGAAGGAGATAATAAAGATGGCCCTTGAAGAGGCCAAGAACCACCAGCAGCATGGACGACGAGGAGAAGGCAAGAAAAAAAGAGTCACGAAGAAGGTGGAGGGTCAACAACCGTGAAAAGGAGAACGAGCGCAACAGGAAATGGCGAAGCGACCCGACCAACAGGGAGGCCGTCAATGAGAGGAAGAGAAAGGCTTACGCGTCGCTGATCCCCGAGAAGAAGAGGGAGAGGGTGGACTATGCCAGGGAAAAATACCATACCAACTTCAAGGCGAAGATCATGGCCAACGCCTCCTCCATCCGTAACCATTTCCGCAGCAAGGGGCTGCCTGACCCGGACATGTACTACTGCCGCGGGTGCAAGAAGGCAGTCGCCTGCTGGTCACACAAGCTTGACGCATTCTGCTCGAAATGTGGCTCAACCAAGCTAAATCTCATTAGGAAGGGTGGCGTGAACTACCGCTCCTACGACATGTCGAAAGTCCCCGTGAGCAATCCGCTTGACAGGTCAAAAAAGAATTGCTAGAATGAACTTCGTTCCGCAGACAGCGGCACGAAGCGACATAATACACACTAAGACACACTTCCCATATGGAAGACCTACTCAGCACCGGAGTGGCAGCCACTCCGTCAAACGTCGAGATCCCGACCAACATCCGTCTCGGCGCCAGCAAGAACCAGAACGACATCGTCATCAAGGGCAACCGCGACTACGGCGTAGGCACCCTCGTCTCCGGCACGGTCAAGGAAGTAACCAGCGTTCAGTTCTACAACACCGACACTAAGGATTTCGGTTCCAAGACCTTCTCGATCACCATCGAGGACGTCAAGATCACCGAGCGCAAGGGCGTCATCGACGGCAACCACCAGACCGGCGAGACGGCCAGCGAGACCAAGCACATTGGCTTGTTCTCCCTCCAGTCCAGTCGCATCTGTGCCGAACAGGCCATGAAGGACCTCAGCGTCGGAGACTACGCCGGCTTCTTCTATGAGGGCAAGGTCAAGTCGAAGAAGGGCTTCGACGTCCACTCCGTGAAGCTCATCGGCTCGCCTGACGTGATCGGCAAGGGCAACGGGAACCTAGGCTCAACCCTCTTCGAGAAGCAGGAGATCCCGGGTGACTTCATCGACGGGAAGCGCCATTTCAAGGTCGTGACCAAGAACGGCAAGCCGTATTCCGAGGAAGCCAAGGAGGACGCCGCGCCTGACGCCGTGTCCGTAGAGGAGGCTTTCTCCGGCGACGCTGACGACTTGCTGATGGCAGCCCTCGCGCTCGCCAACAGCAAGTACGGCATCAAGGAAGAGGACAAGGCCAAGGCGTTCATTGCCTCGTTTACCGGGCTCGAGCTCGTCCCGGAGAACTACAAGGCCATCTTCGACAAGCTGAACTCCTAGGAGAAAAAAAGAGGGGTCTGCTCTTTAACTGGCAGGCCCCTCTTGATTTGCTAACAATCAACGATAATGGAACTTAATCTCAAAGAGGGGTTCACGACCTGCGTGATAGGCGACATGCACTTCAAGGAGACATACGGCCATGCCGCGTCGTTTTCTGACAGGCGCGTCACCGAGCGGGCAGGCATCGAGCTGTCTGTCGCCGAAGCCGCGAGGGCATGTGACCTTGTGGTCATCCTCGGTGACATGTTCGACCACCGGTCCAACCCGTCATCCGCTCTGTTCTCGGCCACCGCGTTCCTCGAGAGCCTCGGCAGCTACCCTGAGATAGTCATCCTCGGCGGGAACCACGACACGTACGCCGACGGTTCAGGCGCCCTCGACTACATACGCGCGCTGTCCGGAAAGAAGTGGCACGTGGTGTCCGGGAAGCCGGAAACGTCAGTGGCGGGAGGCAGGACGCTCCACTTCGTGCCGTACATGAGGTGCGGATCAGGCCAGGACACCAGGGCGCTAGCCGACGAGATCGTCACGGGAGTCGCGGAAGGGTGCGACATGCTGTTCACCCACCATTCCGTCTCCGGGACGGCGATGGCCAACGGCACCACCGATATGCTGAAGGGCGAGCCCGTCCTGCCAAGGGAGATCGTGTCGGAAAAGTCCAAGCTGTCCTTCCACGGGCATATCCATAGGCCTGGGACGTACGGGAACGTGATCGTCGCCGGGTCAATCATGTCTGAGGAGGCCGGTGACGACACCCCGAAAAAAGTGTTCGTCGTCGACGGTACGGCGGTCAGCGAGGTGACGCTCCCAGGGCGTGCCATGAGGCGCGTCAAGGCAGAGACGGTCAAGGAGGCAATGGAAGGAATAGGCGACGCGGACTTCTACCGCATCGTGGTTACCGTTCCCCCGACTGACGCCGAGATCGCCGCGCTTCCCGCGAACGTCGAGGTGTCGTGCGTGTCTGCCGCCTCTCGGGAGCGAACGGAATCTGCGGACGACGGCCCGATATCCATTAACCCAACCGAACTCCTGACCGAATATGCCGAGAAAAAAGGCGTCGACAAGGAAAGGATCATCAACGGATGGAACGAGATCGACAAGTCCTGACCGTCACGTTGGGATCGATAACGGCCTGTCAGGGGGCTGGGCGGTGATCGACGGGAGGGGAAAGCTGCTCGGGTACGGCAAGATGCCGATCAGGAAGCTTCAGGGCAAGGGCAAGACGAGGCGGGAGATAGACGTCACGTCCCTAGCGTCGCTGGTCCTACCGCTCCTTAGGGGGACGGTCATAGGCGCCATCGAGGTCGCCCATGCCATGCCCGGCCAGGGAGTCAGGTCGATGTTCACCTTCGGGCAGTCATACGGGACGATGAGGTGCTTCCTGGAGCTGACCTGCACTGAAGTGAACCACCATGACCCGCCAAAGTGGCAGAGGGAGATCTTCGGCGGTAAGGTCGAGGACACCAAGAAGGAATCGCTCATTGAGGCAGTGAGGCTTTACCCAACGATTAAAATCGGCCGGAACCACGGCATAAGCGACGCGATACTAATCGCCCGCCATTCCTACAACTCATATGGACGAACAGACTAACGTCACGGTAAACGGCGAGGCACTGTGCCCGCACTGCGGTAAGAAGGCCAACGTCATAATCGGCTGCATCATCAGCGGCCCGTCGGTCGTCGAGACCTTCACTGACGAGCAGTCCGACAAGGCCATGCAGGACGTCATTGCGGCACTCGATGAGTCGAAGGCTCCTCAGCAGATCAAGGACCTGTACGTAAGCGAGATCGGCAGGCGCAAGATCTCCCCGTCGATGGCCGAGGTCGTCGTGAACGGCATCAGGAGCCAGACGGAGGATGCCAAGGTAATCATGCAAGAAAATGCTGCTGAAGAAACTAAAGCTGAATAACTTCCTGTCCCATGAGGCTACCGAGATCGACTTCGACGGCGAGCTCAGGCTGCTCATCGACGGGGCCAGCGGGTCAGGGAAAACATCAGTGGCTGACTCGATCGCCTTCGCCCTCTACGGCGTGGGCCGCACGGACACGCGCGGGCTCGTCATGAAGGGAAAGGACGGCATGTCCGTCACGCTCACCCTCGACGACGGCGACGACAGGTGGACGATCTTCAGGTCGTGCTCGTCAAAGGGAACGCAGTCTATCGCCATCACGCTGGACTCGCCCATGCGGACTCTTCCACCCCTCGAGGGGACCAAGGAGAGGCAGGCGTTCATCGAGAGGGAGATCACAGGGTGCTCGTACGGGCTCTTCGTGAACTCCGTCGTCTCCCCGCAGGAAACTCCTGACTCGTTCGTGAAGGCCACGGCCGCAAGGCGCAAGGAGCTGCTCCTCGAGATGGCCGGCGGCGAGGTCATCGACGGATGGCTGGAGAAGGCCAAGCTGAAGGGTTCGGAAATGTCGATCTTGCTGTCCGAGAGGAAGTCGGAAGTCGCGGTGCTCGAGAGGATGGACAAGACTCCGCAACTGGAGGCGCTTGAGTCCATCTTCACTGCCGACATCAACCAGCTGAAGTCCAGGGTATCGTCAGTCACTGCCGAACTCGCCGACGCGAAGAGGGCATCCGAAGAGGCAGCCTCGTCCCTTTCGGGGGCAAAGTCGGCCGATGCCGTCATTCAATCCAAGAAGGACCGGCTGAACGCCCTCAACGACCGCCTCCAGGCCCTCAGGAGCGTCAGGAGCGTCGATGACATAGACAATGACATCAAAGCGTTCAAGGAACGCCAGAAGGAGTCTGAGAGGCTCGTGGAGCGCGACAGGCGCGCCAGCGAGCTCTACGAGACGGTAAGGCTCCTAGCCCCTGCCGTAAGGGGCACGAAGGGGCTCGAGGACGAGATAGTCAGGCTGTCAGTGAAGTCAGCCGGCATCGCCGTCGAGAACGCCGAGGAATGCCCCGTGATCGGCAAGGAGTGCCCGATAGCGGCCAAGGCGCGCGACTCCCGGAAGGCGGAGGTTGACGAGGCAGTCGCGAGGGCCCGCGCCGACCTCGATGCCCTGAAGTCAGAGAACGCCAGGGTTTCCGCGGAGATCGCTAGGATGAAGGGCGAAGCTGACTCAATCGCCCTCAGCGCCGAGGAAAAAAACCTCATGGTCCAGGGGGTGACGGCGAAAGCCATGCTCTCCGCCCTGGAGGAAGAGAAGTCCGCGGCCGAAAGGCTGAACGCCGAAAGGGAATCCATTTCAAGCGAGCTGGACATCCTTGGTAGAGAGACCTCAGGCTACGTCTCGGCCGTCCCGGCGCTTGAGGCAGCGTACAGGGACCAGAAGTCAAGGGAGGACGACCTCTCGCTTTCCCTGCGCAATGCCGACAGGGAGCTCAGCGAGGCTGAGGCTGTCACCCGTGAGATCGAGAAGGTCAGGAAGGAGGTCGAGGCGAGCAAAGAGGCGCTGAAAGTCGCAAGAGCTTCAGCGGAATCCCTGTCCTCGACTCTTGATGACGTCACGCTGGTCAAGGATGCCTTGGGCACCAACGGCGTAAAGGCCATGGTCGTCGACCGCCTCATCCCGAGGCTGGAGGCGCGGGCGAACGAGATCCTGTCATCGCTCTCGGGGATGCGGGTGTCGCTCTCCACGCAGAAGCCATCGGCCGACGGCAAGAAATCGGTAGAAGGGCTGTTCATCACGGTGACGAACGCGGAAGGCCGGGAGATCGACTACGACGGGTACAGCGGCGGCGAGAGGATGAAGGTGTCCGTGGCCATCACGGAAGCCCTCGCCTCCATGCAGAAGTGCCGCTTCCGCATCTTCGACGAGACCTTCATCGGCCTGGACGACGAGAGCGTGGAGCGGTTCAGCGAGATACTCGTCGGGCTAGGCAAGCGGTTCCCGCAGGTCATGTGCATATCGCACGTCGCCGCGGTCAAGACTCTGTTCGACGACGTCCTCACCGTCGAGAAGGCCGGTGGAAAGTCGAGAGTCAACCGTAATTAACCAACAAAACTGTGACTGAAAGTAAAATGAAGACTTCGGCGTTCAGGCGCCACATCGATGCCAACGGCCTCCCGGACATAGGGCAGGCTGACAAGCTGGCCGAGACGATTAACGAGGAGATCAGCGAGAACATCAGGGAGACCATCACCGCGTTCCAGCAGCATCTCAAGTTCCATGAGGAGATCAATTCGTTCGAGGGCATCAACTTCATCGGCAACACGAACGGACTTGTGGAAAGGATCGTCGCCGAAAACGGACGCCTGAGCAAGATGGAGGCGATGGACGTCATCGTCATCGGGGCCAACGTAATCGAGCTGCTGGCCCAGGTCGGGGTGCTCGAGTACCGGCTGCTGGAGCCAACCATCAGCGAGGCCAGCAGGAATGAGATCACCGGCAAGCTAAAGATAAACGAGTAGCCATTACCATGACATTCACTAACCACGACGAAATCTACGCCCAGATCCAGAAGGAAGTAAACGGCGACTCGGCCAACCCGATCGCCATCTCCCAGGCCATCGTCAGCCTCGCCGGGTGCCTCAGCGAGGTGGCAAAGGTAGAGACGGCCGCAAGGCGCGCCTACCACGCCACCCTCGCTGCCCGCATGAACGAGAACGACTCGCAGACCGGCAAGGCCCAGTCGGCGGTCAAGGCCGAGGCCATGGCCAAGGCCGACACGGTCAGGGTGGGTGACAGGGAAATCTGCGCCTACGCGGAAGCCGCGGAAGCCGAATCAGAGGCCAACGTCATCGTCAGGCAGATCGACGCATTGAAGATCGCCCAGGTCGCCATCACAAAGTCTTACGGAGGCAACGGCTACTAGGATAGCAAAAAAAAGCGCGAGAATATCGCGCTTTTTTTTTGTCTATTCACTTCCAGGGGAGGAGTGCGTAGACTTCCGGCATTATGCTCTTAAACTGCTCCTTCGGCATCATTAGCTTTGCCGTAGCCAGTCTGGCGTAGATCTCACTCGGTATGTGGCTTGGGTCATTGGAATACATTGCGGCTTCTTTCTTCGCCCACCCTATGATTTCGGCGGCGAGCGGGTCATTGTACTCCGCCTGCTTGAGGCGGGCGTAGAACTCCTGTCGGTTGACCGTTTTCCCGGTGGTCGAGTCGTAGAACTTGGTCATCCCGGACGTCTTGTCCTGGTACTCATGGGCACGCTCGTGAAGCACGTTCACGTCACTGAAGTCAAGGGACGGATCCATTGCCAGCGTACTGTGCGAGGGGTCGTAATATGCCGCGATCCACTCAGACCTCATTTCACGGTTCCCCTTGTAGCCACGCCCCAGGTCCAGAACGTTCCGGCCTTCATAAGGCTTGAACTCCCTTTCGCTGATCACGTCGCCATAGACGCCCATATTCTCCCCGCTGTGGAGAGAAGGAAGACCCATGACAAGGTCCGCTGTCTCCTCCGGTGAGAACTTCCCTGTTTCTTTGCGGTCGTACAGCTGGTTGACAAGCTCACGGTTGATCCTCCTCGTCTCCTCCTCGTACTCCTTTCCCTTCCTGCCGGCAAGAGTCCTGCGGACGGCGGCACCCATGTCCTTGAGGTTCTTCCTCTTCTCGCCGGCGTACCACTCCCGCGCTTCCGGGATGGTCGCGACATCCTTCGCCAACTGGATATCGCCCTTCAGCTCGTCCAGTCTGCGACGGGCACCCAGGGCCGCGTTTCCGAGGAAGTCATAGATATTCCTTCCGACGTCCTTACTCTTCTCCCCTAGGGACTTGTTCACACCACCCGCGGCTTAGGCTTCCTCATCCCTGTCGGCTTGGCGAGAGAGCCGATGGCCTTGCCCATCGCGGACTGGCTGCCGGAAGACGTAAGGCTGGAGGCAAAGCCTCCCTTTCCGTCGCACTTCTTGCACTTGCCAGAAAAGTACGGCGCCTCTCGGATTAGCTTGGATTTCTTTTGTTTTTGCATACTTTTTGTTTTACTATTTTACCTTCCGGCGCGCCTGCCCTACATTGTACCTGCCGGCCAGAGCCGCGCCGAACCTCGACTTTTTCTGTTCCCTCTCGAGGGACTTCCTCCCGCGGTCGCTGGTCGTATGGGCCATGTTGACCCGGTCGGCAAGCGTCTCTCCGGAAGAGTAGGCGTCCTTCAAGTTGCCTTCAGCCTTGGCCGAAGCGTCGAACTTTTCCTTGTCCCGGCCGTCGGCGACCATGTTAGCTTTCGTGAGGCCCTTCCTTGACTCGGAGGAAGCCTTGAGGTCCTTCTTCAGTCCGCGAACGGCATCGCCCATCCTTGACGGCGTTTCCCTGACGGTTGCCTTAAAGTCGCGGACGGTGCTTGAGATGGACATTACTACTCTACTTCAGGGGATGCGGCACCGCCGGAAAGAAGCTCATCGACGGTCATCTTGCCGACGCGGGCGCGGTCCTCGGGGGAGAGGCCGGCGACGGCCGCCTTGACTGCAGCGGCGACCGAGGAGATGCCCTTGGCCGGTGCCATCGGGGGACGTGCACCCATTGAAGGGGCGCCACCCATCGGGGGACGTGCACCCATTGAAGGGGCGCCACCCATCGGGGGACGTGCACCCATTGAAGGGGCACTACCCATCATCATTTCCATGCCCGGTCCTCCCTTACCATCCTTCTTGCCTTTCTTGACCGCGCGTACTGCCTTGCCTTTTTTGCTCTTACAAGCCATATTTGTTTTTTATTATTTACTTTTTCTTGCTGCGCCTTGTCTTCCTCACTGCCCGCGCCTTCCGCGACTTCCCGAAGTCGGGCTTAAGGCTGCCCTCCCTCGAGGAATCGAGTACCGACCAGGCATTCGTTACGTTTTCCATATGTTAGTAGTTTGCAGGGAGATCTCTCCTTCCCTACACCTTAATTATACCATGAAAAAAAGGTCATTTTCCGCGAAAAGATGTGATATAATTTAAGTAGAGGGGGAAAGGGTAAAAACAAAAACAAAAAAGGATATGACATTAAAAACCGACAAGCCAATGGCCACGACCGACCTGGCGCTCGCAGCGACTCTAATGTCGCTGGGACACGGGATCGATGGCATCCAGATCATTCTGGAAGGCGAGAGGAAACGGGCAAAGGGGTGGTTTCTTTTCCAGGACACCGAGGAGCTCAGGGCATGCGAGAAGGACTACTGGTCCTCCAAGTGCCTCGTGGAGCCCAAGGTGTTCGTAACCCACCAGCGGTCACTGAAGACGAAGGTCAACCAGGAGATCGAGCGTATCGAAAACGGCGGATAGCCGAAAAATGTTTGATGAAAAGTCAGTTCCCCCTTCTGTTCTTTAGCTCTTTCACAACTGAATAACGCAAAAAAGGAGACATCGGCAGCCGGCTTGGACAAAGCGGCAGGCAGTCTCCTTTTTTGGTTCTTCTGTAGGCACAGTAGCGATCTGGCCTTCTCGCTGTTGCCTCGTCATGATCTGTCGCACTGAAGTCTCACATCGCGCGTGAAATGGGAAAAAAATGTTGTCCCAGGGAAACGGGCAGGAAACCTGGGATTACGACGCGCAAGTTACTTGTGGATATGATCATGTAGCGTAGGCCAAAAAACGCACAACACAGTGGCAATATGGGGGTATTGCCAGTCATGCCACAAAATGTTATATGTTAATTTAGAAACTGTCAAGAGGCACCAACTTCTCATCATGTCCTAACCCGCGCACACCCATGGCCTTCGCGATCATCGAGGAAAGCGCTCTCTCCGACAAGGAGCTGAGCGATGCCGACGTCCGGACACTGGCGGCAGCCAGTACGTTCATGTCGCGCGGGGAGGGAAAGGTCACCGTCCCTGCCCTGGCGTCCAGGTCAGGCAGGAAGGTCAATGAGGCGAGGGAATCTCTGTCGAGGCTCGTGGCTCATGGGTACATAAGGGAAACCGGCGCGGCCACGTACACGCTCTCCGTCCCGTTAAGGAAGGAGGCACCGAAGGTCGAGGTCAGCGACATGGTGGTCGCGGTACCCGAGGCAAGGGCCATAATGGCGAAGTTCGAGAAGGCATGCCTGGGCGACGCCACGAAAATCGCCAAGGCGACGTTCTGGGGGGCGAAGTACAACAGCGACTCGGCAGTCAGCCTCGTGAGGCAGTTCGGGGAAAATTCCGTCATCGGCATGATAGACTCGCTGTCCGCCGGCTACGCCAGCTTTGACCAGTTCGCGCCCACGTTCAAGTCGTTAAGGGACCTCGAGCTACGGTGGCACAAGGCCGTCGCCTGGAAGAAGAGGAACGACGAGGGGAAGTCTAACAAAATTGTCAGCGGATAAACAATGAAGCTTGTCAAATACTACGGCGACGGGTGGAGGTTCCTGACCGACGAGCAGTTCACCCAGGCCATAGAGGCGTGGGGAAGGGGGCAGTCATACTGCTCGTCGTCGACGTTCAACGACCTCCTGCCGCCGCCCAAGAGCCCCGCAGGCACCCCGCCCGAGCATAGGGGGCTGGATGTCTACTGGGCTCTCGCCAACTACAACGAGAACTGGACGGCGTTCGAGGCCGGATGGTTCGCGATCAGGAAACCAGCGGTGGGGGAGGACAACCGGGAGTACCGGAGGGCGGCCGTGTACGTGAGGCAAAGGGACAACGACGGGTACAGGTGGTCGGAGGTGAACGTCAAGCGACCGCATGACCTGAGCGTCGACGAGGAGACTTCCACGGACGAGGTGAGGAATTTTGCGCGAAACATGACGCTCGTGGACGTCGACGAGGCGATGAGGACGGAGTGGATGAGGGACAGCCTGCCGTGGGGGGAGCTTGAACCCGCGGAATAAGGTAAAACAATAATGGGCATTTTCATTAACACGCTCGAGGCTGCACGGGGGTACGTGCGCCGCGGGTGGTCAGTCGTCCCCTTGGGAGACGACAAGTACCCCATCATATCCTGGAAGGTTTACCAGGAGAGGACGCCGACCGACGAGGAGCTTGTCGAGTGGTTCGGGGAAGGCAAGTACGTCAATGTCGGGATAGTTACCGGAAGGGTAAGCGACCTCACCGTGATCGACGTCGAGAAGGGAGGGGACTGCTCCCACTTCCCTCCGACACTGATGGTCAGGACGGGAGGGGGAGGCTACCACCTCTATTACAGGCACTCACCGGGGAGGGGGAACGCCGCGAGGATCATGCCGCTCACGGACATCCGCGGCGACGGCGGGCAGGTCGTCGCGCCGCCCTCGCTGCACAGGTCAGGCAACAGGTACGAGTTCATGAATGACATGGAGATACGGCCTTTCCCGGAGCATCTTTTCAGGAAGGAGATCGACCTGTTCGCGACCGGCGTCGCGCATCCCCCGGGGGTGATGCTGGGTGAGTTCGAGGTTGAGCTTGAATCGGCGTCCCAAGGTAACAGGAACACGGTGGCCGCGAGCGCCTGCGGAAAGCTCATGAGGTTCACGAGGCCGTACGACTGGGAGGGAAAGGTCTGGCCGAGGATGCTGAGGTGGAACAGGGAGCAGTGCGAGCCGCAACTGACGGAAAGGGAGTTGAGGAGCGTTTTCGAGAGCGTGGCGAAAAGGGCGGTAAACGACCAGCCGGCATGGGAGAGGGAGATAGCCAAGGACACCCCCAGGAAGCCGCCGTCGAGCGTCAACGTCATCAGCTGGGGAGAGGCCATGGACATGGGCTACAGCGAGCTGGCCTCGACTAGGCCGGAGGACATCGTCTCGTACGGCTATAACTTCCTTGACGAGGCGCTGACGGGCATGATGCCCGGCGAGCTTCCCCTGTTCGGCGGATCGACTGGCTGCCATGAGAAGGGCCACCCGATAAGGATGTGGGACGGGGAGCTGAAGGCCGTCGAGAAGGTCATGGTCGGGGATTTCGTCATGGGACCGGACGGCAAGTCAAGGAAGGTAGGCAGGCTGCACTACGGCCTGGACAAGATGATCAGGGTAGTCCCCGCCGAAGGCCAGTGCCCGCCGTTCGTCGTCAACCGCGACCACGTCTTCAGCGTCTGGCTGGAAGAGAACAACGCCGGCGGCGGATCGCACCACAGCAGGAACGGAAGGCACCTGATGAACATCAAGGCGTCAACCCTCAAGAGGTACGTGTTCGACGAGAAGGACCTGCCCAGGAGGGACATATGGAAGCTTTGGAAGCCGCGCATCCCGGAGTATATGGTAAACAGGCTGAACAGGACGACCCTGGTCAAGGACAGCGTGAGGGAATGCAGGCGGGCCGGTGGCTACTACGTCGACGTGACGTTCGACTTCACGCTCGAGGACGCCGGCGTCGGGGAGTACTACGGCTTCGAGCTGGAGGAGGGCGACAGGCTTTACGTCGACGGCTACGGCATCTGCCACCACAACAGCGGCAAGACCACGCTGATCCAGAACATCCTGAGGCGAGCCGACGCGGCAGGCACGAAGGTCATGCTGGCCGCGCTCGAGGACAGGGTGCAGGACTACGCGATCAGGGCGCTCTACTACAGGATCAACGAGATCGCGAAGTCACGGGGCCGTCCGAGATACCCATGGAACGCCTTCCGCAGGAACGAGCTGTCGGGTGACGCCTTCCGCGAGATGATGGACGAGGCCAGGAGCGACGTCAAGAAGTGCGGGATGACCCTCGTGACCTGCGACGGCAGGCTGTCGTTCAGGCAGCTGAAGGAGCTGATGGCCAGGGCGGTCGACGGCGGGTACAAGGTCCTCTGCCTTGACCACTTGCACCACATGGACTTCGAGGAGGGCAAGGGGAACAAGAACGACGCCATCGAGAGGTTCATGGTCGAGGCCAAGCACGAGATCAACAAGAACGGGCTCAGGCTTCCCATCGTCGCCCATTACAGGAAGACCAACGGGGAACTGCCGACTATCGAATCGTTCAAGGATTCCGCGGCGCTCGGGCAGAACGCGTCCTACGTGATCAACCTCTGGAGGGAGAGGGGGGAATCGGCGTCGGACGCGCAGAAAAAGGGCAAGGAGACAAAGATGGACGCCATGAAGAAGATCATGGCGGACAATTCCGGAAGGTACGTGAACACCCACATCATCGTACCCAAGGCCAGGAACCCGAACGGGGAGAAGCACATAGTCGTGCAGTTCGACCGGGAGAGGGGAGACTATGTCGACACCCCGAAGTACGGCGAGGAAAGGACGGAAAAGCGCGACGAGCAGAGGGTGGACGTAACCACCATCGACTGGTGAAAAGTTTTATGCAAAACAACGGAATCACTCCGAACTTCCTTGACCGGGACCACAGGGTCGCCGTATACGAAGAGCGGATACAGGGGCTACTGGACAGCCCATGCGCCGTCTGCGGGGCCGCGACTGTCCTCAAGTCGTTCCAGGTAGGCAAGAAGGAGCTGGAGCTCGCGTACCCACGGGAGGTCGTCTGCGCGAGCAACTGCGACGGCACGAAGTGGACGCACAGGAAAGGCATGAGGGAGGTCAGGGACACCGGAACCTACCAGTTCTTCGGGGAGAGGAAAAATAAACGAAAGAAAACATGCAAAAAGAAGAAATGACTCCTGAGGAAAGGAAGCGGGCCCTCATGAGCGCGCTGGGGAAGATCAACAAGGAAGACGACTTCGCGTCCATACTCGAGGAGGGCGAGGAGGTCGTTCCGACCTGGATGGACATCGAGTCCGTCGGCTTCGCCAGGATGGCCGGAGGCGGGCTGCCGAAGGGCAAGCTCATCGAGGTCGCCGGCCTGCCATCCGGCGGCAAGAGCGTCCTCTGCTCGTGGATAGCGGCGTCGATCCAGAAGAGCGGCGGCACGGTCGCGCTCGTCGACATGGAGAAGTCGTTCGACTCCCGGTACGCCCGCAACGTGGGACTGGACACGAAGGGCCTGGTGTTCCTTTCCCCGGAGATAGGGGAGACGGCCCTTGACGCGGTGAACGAGCTGATCGAGTCCGGCGCGATCGACCTCATCGTCATCGACTCGATCGACGCGCTCGTCTCCCAGAAGGAGTTCGACGAGGACCTGGGCAAGGACAGCATGGCGCTTCGCGCGCGTCTGGTCTCCAAGTGGGCGCGAAGGGCGATCCAGCTGATGGCCCGTACCGGCACGACGATCCTCGCGATCAACCAGCTCCGCGACACCATGTCCATGTACGGGCCGAAGACGGTCACGAGCGGAGGAAAGGCCATCGAGTTCTACAGCTCGATCAGGATAGAGTGCAGGAAGAAGGAAGACATCAAGAGCGGGCAGGAGAAGGTCGGCATCAGGATCGCCCTCAAGAACACCAAGAACAAGTGCTCCACGCCCTACAGGACGTACGAGACGGAGATGATGTTCAAGGGGGGTTTCAACATGGCCATGGAGATGATCGACGCCGCGCTCGAGGATGGGGTGGTCACGATGAGGGGGACAAGCTATTACTTCGGCGACGAGAGGATAGCGATAGGCAGGGAAGCCGCGATCACCGCAGTCAAGGAGAACGCCGAGCTCAGGAAGAAGATCTACGATGCGGAGATGGCCTTCATCAAGGAAGTCAACGCTCCGCAGAATGGGGACGCACCCGCCCAAGCCAAGAAGGGCAACGCCACGAAGAAAAAATAGCGATTAAAAAAAGCGCGGACCCAAGAGGCTTATGGGTCACGCGCTTTTTTGATTTGCTATTCTCCTGCCTTTTCCCTGACCATCCTGGCGAAAGACGCGAAGACATCTTCGCCCCTCTTTCTCCTGGCCTCAGCCTCCTCGCCGGCCTTAGCCTCCTGGATGAGCCTGGTCACCTCTTCCAGGTCCGTGCCCTTCTCCCCCGCGGACCTCTTGGCGTTCTCGGCCTCAAGGAACTGGAGGAGCTTCCACGTTACGATGGAATCTCCCACGGCCTCATGGGCCTCGAGGGCCGTCCCCTCCTCGGCAGTCATGTGGCCCAGCCTGGTGAGCAGGTGATCCTTAAGATGCTGCAGCGCCCAGTTACCGGACCTGTTGCTGCCCATCAGGTTGTAGAAGTCGCCCAAGGACATTACGTCGTCCTTGTAGACACCCTCCTTCAGACCCAGGTAAAGGAACCCTGTGTCATAGATGTTGTCGGGATCGGTTATCTCCTTCGGGGCGGCCCTGCCGATCCTCTTGGCTTCCATGGCGATGAACGGGGCATCGAAACGGAAGAAGTTGTGGCCGACGACGGGGAGCCCCGACGTCTCCTTCTCGAAACCGTCCAGGACTTCCGCCATCCGGTTGCTGCGGTCAGTGCCGGCAAGTTCCTCGTCTATCCGAAAGTCGAACCTCCTGACCTCCTTCCCGTCCTTCACCACGACGCCGCCGATCTGCTTGATCTTGGCGTCGGGGTCATCCATCTTCCTGGCGTTCGTCTCGATGTCGACGACGGCGTACTCCTTAGGGAAGTTGACCTTATGGGCCTTCACTTGGCTGACGGTCGCGGCGACCCTCGCCTTGACCGTTCCCGCGTTCTGGGCCTCGATGACCTCAGGAGACGCCACCGTGGCCTCGCCAGTCGTCTCGATGATCCTGTCGGAGATGTTCTCGACCTTCAGTTTATTCTCTTTAGTCGGGTACCTGACCTTCGTGCCCTTGGGCAGGCTTTCGACGAACGGCCTCCTTATCGTGTCGTTGGTTCCGTCTACGGTATCCTTCACCTTGGCGAGGCGGGCAGCCTCACCGTCCTCCCCGGCATTCCTCATGCGGGAGATGTCCTTCTCGAGGGCATCTGACATGTCCCTGAGGACTTTGTCAGCCTCCCTTGTCATCTCCGGACGTCCTCTGACGGCATCAACGAGGTTTTTCGCTGCAGCCTCGTTCCCGTCGCTGACATCGAGGGCAAGGCTTATCACGTCTCTAAGGCTCTCTTCCGGTTGATTGGCGGGCCGCTCTGACGGCTTCTCCCCGCTGGATCTTACGCTCTCTAGCCGTGTCGCCTTGACTCCGAGACCCTTCCCTGCCCCTCTCCTGTCCATCTCGGTATCGATTTCCCTCTGGAGCTCGTCCATCCTGGAGCGTATCCTGGAGATTTCCTCGTCTTTGAGCGTCACTTCGCCATCAAGGTGTCGATCAAGGTCTATAGCGAGTTTCTTTTGCTCTTCGGTTGCCTTTAGTAAAACGCTTTGACTATCTTGTCGCGGCCCGCTGCCCTCCCCTTTCCTGATGTCCAACAGCTTGGCACGCCATTCTGACGACTTCTCCCTGCTGTAGCTTGTGTCCTCTAGCCGTGTCGCTTCGTCTCCGAACAGCCTTGCCCTTCTCTCGCCCAGCTCGGTAGCCTTGAGGAAAAGATCCGTTGGGTTGATGCCCGCTCTGTCCGCATTAACGACAAGCTTAACCAGGCCGGAAAGCCGCTCGGCATCACGCATCCAGGCAACCTCAACAGGCGTCTTGCCAAACGGAGCGGAGATGAGCAGGTCATACGCCTTCGCCATGTCCCCAGAGGCAATGGAATCGTTCAGGCTTGCCAGCCACTCCGGATTGGCAGCCCCATGGCTGTCAGCCTTCTCCCGTAGAGTTTCAGGCATCACGGCAGACTTCCTTATGATCCCGTCCCTGCCGAAGTCAGACTCCTTGAGGAACCTGCCGCCGTTTGACTCGTCAAGGGTGACCATATACCTGCCGTCAACCATGCCTTTCTTCACGCCGTAGATCACGGCAGATGCGATGGCATCGTCCAGCAGCCCAGATACGTTGTCGGGCTTCGTCGAGACTGCTTCCTCACCGTTTTCCCTTTTTATAACATCCCTCCCCATGTTCTCGATGCCCTTGCCGCCGTACAAGTATTCGGAAATCGTGCGCACGGCACTGTCGAATGGGTCTCGGGCGTTCTTCAGCCTAGCTACCCTGAACTCAGGGTAGAACACGTCGGCAAGCGGCTTCCACCTCATGACCCTGGCTGACCATTCACGTCCCTCACCTGTCATGAGCAGCTGCGTCAGGCCGTGCTCCCCCGGGGAACTGATGGCTGTCGCGTAATAGTCTGGACGCATTCCATCAAGAGGCATGACCAGCGGTTTCATGTCCGCTCCGAGGGGCGGTTCCATCTCTGACATCATTCTCTCTATGATGTTCACGTTGGCGTAATCCTGCGTTTCCCCGGTGGATTCTCTTATCGCGACTCTCGCGTCGGATGCTGCCACTTCACGGGAGAACATGCCGGAATTGCCGGAAAGCATCCGGAGCGGATGAGCCGGGTTATCGTCCAGTTCCCTGCTGGCCCTGTCCATCGGCTTCATTCCCTCGTTCCACTTTTCAGCGCGAGCCTCAAGGCTGGATTCGGTATCTGCCCGGGTCAAGGCCTCATCGAGCCTGATCATGCTGTCATCACCGGTTATCCTGGAGGCGATCGTGTCCTCGAGTTTCGACATGGCCCTGCCTTCCGCTTCCGCTACCATGTTGTTTCCGTCCAGCCATTTCCTAAGCCCGGGGACGGTATCAATGAAATAGGTATCGACCAGGCTGGTCTCCCCACTGAACATCGTGGATTCCCCGTCGATCACGTTCATGCCGATAGCTCCGGAGGGCTTGCCCTCATCATTGACGGTCTCGATCTCGACTCCCCTGCTCGCTGCTTCCTCGTATCTCGAGAGCGTCCTGTCGCTTGCGGCTGAACCGGCATCGCCATCCTCCGCGTCTGCCCGTTGGACGGCCCCAATCTCCGACAGGGCCTCCTTGCTGAAGTAATTGCGGTAATCCTCGACATACTCGCGTGACTTGTCCGACAGGTACGCATCGTCACCGTACTGCATGTACTTCTCGATCTCGTTATCCAGCTTGACCTTATACCCTTCCCTCGCGACCTTCGCAACGTGATCTATCGATTTACCCTCAAGAAGGGCCTGCATGGTCACTACACGGACGTTTTCAGCATGGTCCGGTTCGGCCTTCTCGATGGCCTGCCGGATGGCATCCCTTATGACCCCAAGTTCCTTCCCCTCAGTCGCCTTGACGGCTTCACCTATGGCTAAGGTAATTGGAGTGTCCTCGGCAAGGTACCCCTTCTCATGGGCAAGACGAAGGGACCTGACCTCTTCCTGAACCTTGGGCTTAAGCCTCTCGAACAGGTTCCTTACGTTGACTTTCGTGTCGTTCGGCCCGAACGACGTAGGTTGTGTCGGGTCAGGCTCTTGGGTCATGTAAGTCTCGCGGTCTCCGATAACCTTCCTTATCGCCCTGAGGTTAGTCAGCCATTCCGGCTCGTTCGGCAATTCATCCGGCAGCCTGAAGCCTCTCTCGTACAATCCGTTGTTGAACAGCGTCATCTGCTCGACTATGGGCTTTGACATGACCTTCTCGTCTGTTACGGACCGGAGCGCCCGCCTTGCAAAAATCGCTGCCGTCCTCTTGTCTATACCGTCGTTGACCAGGGCCTTTTTGTTCAGGATGCGGGATAGCCATCCCTCGGAGGTGACGACCTTCCCGCTCTCGTCAATTTTCCTTGTGACGTCGGCGATCGCGACATCGTCATCAGCCTTGAGGTAATCCCACCTGTCCTCCCACTCGTCGGCGCTGAGCGAATCGTACAGGCTCTTCCTGCGCGACCCCCCGGGAATCTCGCGGTATGCGGTGACGTGGTACTTACCTGCAGGGTCGTATGTCACGATCACCTTGTCGATGGCCTCCCTGAAGTCAAGCCTGAAATTGCTCGTTACCCTCTCCCCGCCGATGCCAGTGAACGTCGCCGTGATGTCACTGCCGTTGACGGTGAAGGCCGCCTCGGTCTCGTAGGTATCTTCCCTCTTTGACCAGTTCCTCTTGTCGGTTACCTTGCCGTGGCCGACGTCAATGGTAGTGCCACCGTAATCGACGAGCCTCTCGCTGCCTGCCTGGCCCCTCTTGGCGTTCAGGTAAAGGCGCACGAGATCGTTGCTCAGGTACTGGCCTTCAGGGTTCGGGGTGACCCACTTGGCCTTGAAGTCGGTGGTGATCCTGTTGTTGAGTATCAGCTCTGAAAGGGCTCGGCTGACCTTCCTGGCGACGATCGGTTCTGGCTTGCCGTCAACTTCAGTGCGGTACCTCTTCCTTATCCCATCCTCGGTGATCGTGTAGCCGCTCTCGAACCGTCCTACCCTAGCGTAGATGTCATCGAACATGTCCCTCGTTTCCTTCGGGAGGGTGCTCATCAGCACCCTGTCGGACTGGATGGGATAGGCTCCCGGTTTCTGGAGGTTCACTATGTCCTCCCACTCTCTCCTGGTGCCTGTTATCTCCCCAGAGTCATACATCCTCTCGAATACCCTGTAAGCGGCCACGGTCTCGAGGTCTGGGTTTACGGTACTGATGTACCTGTCGAGGGTCTCCTTCATCTGCTTCGGCGTTATGACTTCCCTCAGCATGGACGAGAGCCTGTTGGCCTGCTCGCTCTCGACGAACCCGGGGCCTGTTGCCTTGTCGATCGTATCGGCCGCGACCTTCCTCAGCTCGAAGCGAAGGTCGACCAGGTCGAAGGGGTTTATCGTGACTTGAGAAGATGCCGTCGACTTTTTCTTTCCACCGTAATTTCGCCTAGAGTTGTACAGCCTGTTCTTGACGCGGTCGAAAAACGCGTTCTCCATCTCGTTAAGTTCCATCTCCATGAGGTGGGTCTTCATGAGGGTATCCTTAGGCATGACGGCTACGCGATTCTCGACTGAAACCCTGAACTCCTCGATCTCATCACCGGTAAAGTAGTCCTTTAGGGAGGCTTTTTGCGGGGCAGTCTTCTTCGGGCCCTCAGCCGTCTTGCCAACCGCCATCTTCTCGGTGGTGACATTCCCTGCCCTTCTGCTGGCGATGTTCCTGGCGTTTATCTCCACGGATGGGGCCGACTCCATCGCCTGGGTTATCCTGACCTTGTCGGTCTTGTCTATCTGCTCAAGCAACTGGTTTGGCGTCATGCCTGATTCAGGGTCGAGGAACTCGGTCACGGCAGGATGCCCGTCGTCGATGGCCTTTCTCAGCCTGGCTCCCAGGTAATCGAACTCGCCAAATGATCTCGCCATGCTGGCAAGCGCCTCATCGGGGTTGTAGATCGGATGTTCAATGGATGAGGATATGCCCAAGTCCCTGAACGAGGATGTTTTAGAATCCAAAAGGTTCTTGGCCTTTACGACCTCCATGATTGACCTGCCTACGCCTTTTTTTCCTCCGCTGTTTTTCATCAGCCTGTTGTACGCCACGTGATACCTGCTTCTCTGACCCGGATCAAGGGCGTCAAGGAGTTCTGGCGGTAACTTGGCCTCGAGCACATTGGCCTTGCTGATTCCCCTGGTCCCGCCCCTGCTTCCTGACTTGGCCTTTTCGGCGATGTTCCTAAGGGTTCCTATCTCCGAGAGCAGTCTGGTCATCTCCGTGCTCAGCTGCTGGGCGACATTGTTGAGCTGGGAATCGTTGAGCGCATGAAGCTCATGATAATTGAACTCTCCTTTTACGACTCCGCCGTTCATCATGGCCGTCACCCTCTCAGGGGCTACGGTGGCGAACGACCTGCTCAGGAACTCGGCAGTCAAGCGGTCTGAACTTGCCCGGGCGATGCCGAACTTCTGGGAAAGGTACTGTGGGACAGTCTCCGGATAGGTCTTGTAGATCATGCCCATAACCCCGTCATCGATCTCCTTGATGGACTTTCCGGACTTGGATCCCTCGGCGATGATGGTTGCCGCGTCCTTCATGACCTCCTCGCCGTACAGTACCGTCTCCGGCCGTTTTTCCCCCGTGACCGGATCAGTCACCGTGACGGAATGTCCCTTCGGGACGGCGTCATAGAGGTAGGCCTTATCCTTGGGGATCTCGCTGATCACTTCCGGAAGGGTTTTCGTATTCCTGTTATCTGAAACCACGTCGGCAATCTTCTTGCCGACGTCAGGTAAGCTGGCGATGTCATCCGCCGGTAGGGGAACCATCCTTACGGTTGGCCTTTCGTTACCCCCGGCCCGTGCCTTGGGTACGTCAAAACCAAGCAGATCGCCCATTATCGCGTCTAACTTATCCTTCTCCTTGGCGTTACGTTCCGATATCTCCCTGATGTTTCCCAGGATCTCTGGACATTCTATTTTTGGCATATCACTCTAGTTGATGATCGCAGCGGGACCGTAAGTGCACCCTGCGTTTCTTGCCCTTTCGTTCTCGATGTCGAGTTCCCTCTGCATGGGATCGTCAAGGACTTTCTTGCGGAGCTCTAACAGCAGGATCCTTTCGGTATTTGACAGGTCAGGATCCAAGAGCATGTCGTCTCTCCATTTTTCCCCCAACGCGGCATTCGCGTGCCTCTTGAACTTCTTGCCCAATCCGGCATCGGTTGATATGGCGACCTTCATCTCATCGATGCCTATCCTGGATACGGCATCGCGCGTCTCCCTGACCTTGGCCTTCTGGTATCCCCTTAGGGCCGTTGCCTCCCTGCCAGTAATGCGCCTGGACTTGACTGCCCCCGCCACCATCTCGTTGAAGTCCCTGAAGGCCAGGTTCTCCCACCTGTCGGCCATGGCCCTGACGTTGCCGGTGATCAGGAAATACTCGGCTTCCCTGCTGGAAGCCTCTCCTTTTTCAAGGCGATCCAGGCGCATCCTCTCGTATTCCCTATTGATCTCGACTTCGGCATCCATGTCGTCGGCCAGTCTCGTCAGGCGCTCCCTGGCGTCGATCTCCATGTCTTTGGCCTTCTTCCTGACTATCTTGGAGATCTCGGCGAGCCTGTCCACCTGGTTGGTAGCCCTCATGACGGCATTCCTGTCAATGGGGTTTATTTCAGATGCTAACGCCACTTCCAGCTGGTCAAGCGCGGCACGCATCTCTATCCAATAGCTTCCCTCAGACGGCCTTGGGACCACCGCGAACGCGGCAGCACCCGTGACGTCGTAGGAAGACATCTCGGCGGATGCCCTCTTGAGGTCCTTCTGGTACTTGAGGCTCTCATACGCCTCCCGTCTCTCGCCTACAGGGAATTCCGCTATCTTCCTTGCCTCATCGGCAGTCACGTTAGAATATCCCTCGTCCCTTAATGACTCCACGATGGCCCTAGACCTCTCGGTTATGTCGGACTTCCTGTCCTGGAAGCCGTATGAGAGGTCAGTGTCCATGGCATTGTCGAACTTCGCGCCGCGGGTGACGGCCTTCACTGCCTTCGTCGCTGAAGAGATCACCTCGCCGGTAGCCTTCGCGCCCCCGTCCGCAGGCGGTCTTGAAGTCGCCATCCTGGCGACAGACCTGATGTACTCGGCCCTTATGGGCGATGTCTTGGTTCCCTGCTTCCCCACGGCAGCCATGACTTCCCCGATCACCCTGTTGGCGTCACGATTGGCGACGTACTTGGCCGTCTTGTAGTACCAAGGCACTTCAACGCCTGCCTTGGCGTGGACGTTGGCTATGGCCTTCTGGAAGGCCGCCGGGTCGTTGCCCACCGAAGTCCGGTACAGTGTCGAGATCGCGTTCGAGAGCTCATTGGCTGTCGTCTTGTTGAGGCCGGACAGGGACAAGTCGTTCAGGACGTCGATCCTGCTGAAATCGGTGACTGGTATGTCAGGCTGCCCGCGCAATTCCTTGAGGGAGCTTACGGCTACGTCGTACGCATCGTTAAGAGGTATTATTTTACTGATTGATTCTTCCGTTGGGGCAACGGAGATGGTCGTCTTCCCGCTCTCATCGCTGAACCTGATCGGCAGGACTTCCGTGATCTTCGCGCTGCCCGTGGCCTCGTTGAAGTCCTGTGCCGCCCGGCCGGTCAGGCGATTGACCGGAAAGGTCGTCCCGTCATCCCGTACGGCCTTGATGACTAGGGAGCCTGTCGTGTCCCTCTCCGCGAAGTACCTGACGCTCAGGTTTAGCTTGCCGTCACCGGAAACCAGGCCGAGTGACTTGGCTTCCTCAGTCGGCATTGTCTTGGCCGCCTCAAGCTCCACGATGGCCCTATTGGTGTCCTGGGGGGCCTCGACAGCGTCGACGACTGAGGAATACGCCGCATCAGCGTCGGCCTTGCCGGTTACGGCAGCCATGCCGCTGCGGCTGATCTCCTCGCGGAGGATCGTCACGTACCTTTCGCTCATGTACTGGTTGCGGGCGGCCTCGTCGGTCGGGTGAAGCCTGTACGCCACCTCCCATTCCGCGGCAACCCTCCCACTAAGCAGCTCGGCTGAGGCCTCGGGGGTCATGCCGGCGGCCTCGTATGACGAGACGAGTTCGGCGGTCGACTCAACCCTGAAGGAATCAGGGCTGGACTTCCCGGTTACCAGTGACTCATAGGACCTAGGGGTCCTTGCGCGTATGAGCTCGATGGCGCGGGACCTGACGACCAGGGACGCGTCAGGCGTCCTCGATACGGTGCCTAGGCCGTGCATGGCCGTCATTACGAGGGCGCTCTGCATGGCCTCCATGGCGTTCGCGTCGCTAAGCATAAACTCGGCGACGCTGTTTCCCATGAACGACAGTCCCAAGGCGTTTGCCCTGCCGGTAAGGTTCATTCCGGCTAATCCGGAAGCGGCCTCCGAGTTCCATGGGTTCAGCCTCCCGATTATCGATGATCCCTTTGGCGTGCCGAGAAGCCCCGTCTCGGCACCCGTCGGCTTGGTGCCGTATCCGCCGCGGAGGAACCCTCCTGGAAGCGCCACCTGGACCAACCCGAGGGCAGTATCCAGCTTAAGGCGATTATAGCGAGCTTCTATCTCGGGAAGCCTATCATCGACGGCGTATGCCTGGCCTACGAATGCAAAAGTACCCATGGTAGTAACCACGTGCTGGGCCTTCCTGGCTAACGATAAGGCTTTTTCAGCCTTATTCAGGTCTTTCATGACCAGCGTAACAAGCTTGTCGGCGTTCCCCGAAAGATCATCGAGGGCGTTTACGTACCACTTAAGCTTTTCCCCTGTCGCAGCCAATCCAGACACTTTCTTGGCTTTGTCGGCAATCTTGAAAAGAGGCGAGACGGCCTTGCCGAGAAGCTTTCCACCAAAATGAAAATACGCTGATGATCCGACGAGCTCGCCGGCAGTTCGTCCAGCGAGCATCTGGAGTGGGTGTTCCTCCTCGAACTCTGACAACTCCGGGGCGACTGAACCGAGTGTCGCTCCTGAAACTACTCCCTTCGCGGTTGACGAGACTATATTGTCACCGAACTTGTCCTCAGTCCATCCTGATACCGTGCTTTTTACGTCATCCAAGACGTCCCTGTCGGTTTTGGACATGTCCCCGAGCAAGTCGCGTCCCGGCATGATCAGCCAAAAAGCGTGCGCCGCTTCCTTTACCTTCTCCCACGTCGTCCTCTCGCTGAGGGGGCGATGCCACTTCTTCCACGTCTTGATCGCCAGCTCCACCTGATCTTCCGTGGTCTTTCCAGGAAGGTCATAGATCATGCTTGAATCGTATCCCTTGCTGAAGAGACCGGACACGTCAAAGGTGTTCGGGTCATTGGACATGACGATTGACTTTGCACGGAGCTCAGGTATCGATATCTCATACCCGATCTCGTCCTTGATCATCTTCCCGAACTTCTCTGGGTCCTGGAGCTGAGCATTCCAGAGAGTCCACCCGACGGCCTCGACGGCCGTCTTCTTCTCGTGCCCGCTCTTGCTCATGTTCACGAGGTTGGGCAGTTCCGAGGTTCCGCCCAGCCAGACAGGCACGGCGTGCTCGAGTTCCGTGCCCGACCCTCTGTTATATGGTTTGACGATCTTCTTGAACCCCTGCGACGGCCGGATAGACGGTACGACCGTGTTTGGGGGGGACGGGGTGAATGACCCTGGCATCCCTGACTGCACGTTGTAGGTCATTGACTTATCGTCTCCCTTGACCTCCCATGGCTGGTCAGGCACGTCAAAAGGACCGGTCGGCTTTGTCCGGCGCTCCTTTGTCTTAGCCAGTGGTACATCAACGGGAGGCTCGGCCAGCGGAGTCTGGAACTTCCTGCCGGAGAGAAGGTTTCGCATCCTCACTGACTGCTCAAATGTCATTTTCATTAGGTTTCGTGGCTAGAAGGAAATGTAAGCGTCCACCAGATTTGGGTCATTCACAACCTGCTTGTAAAAGTCGCTGCTGTTCCACTTCTTCATCTCACCCTCGACGTCATCGGAACTGAGAACGGTTTTCTCGTATTCGTCAGCATACGATGGCCTCAAAATCTTTAGCATGGAAATGGCGAACTGGTCTTTTATCTCGGAGAGGAACTTTCTCTCCCACTCGTTGTCGTCAAGTGGCATGGCTTTTGAGCTGAACGCCTCCTTTACCTTATCGGCATAGTCGTTAAGCCTGCTGCTCAGGTCACCACTGGCCGCCGCCTGTACGCTTGATGCCACCTCACTGTTCACCATCTCTATTTTCGCCCATGATCTCCTTTCTTCTGCCGTGAGCGAATTCTCGTCGGTCGCGTACTTTTGCATCAACATATCAGCGTCACCTGGGATGTCCGAGATCATCGCGGCATAGGTGCTCTTGGCCCCGCTAAAATCTCCCAATCTGATATCGTCGGCGATGTACTGGCCCATCACGTTGGCCCACAGTTTTCTGAACTGATCGTTGTCAGCAGTCGCGCTGTACCTCTTGGTGGCGAGTAAGTTCTCCATCTGGCCGTACGTGGTCACGAGGGGCTGCTGCTTCTTTATGTCATTGCCTTCATTGTCCTTCACGTCCACTACTGTCATAAAGTCCTTCATGGCATTCTCGGTATCAAAGGCAGTGACTTTTGTTTTGGTGTCAACCTCGTAGCCCGGGAAGAGGTTCTTGATCTTCTGATTCTGCTCAAGGATGTCCAACAGCGATTTTCTGGTCTTGTCTGAGGCGTTCATGCCTGTCTGCGCCGAGACGTATGCCGCGTCAAGGGCATCCTTGGCGCCCGTCCAGAAGTCATCGACGGTCTTCGATACGGCAGTGAACTGGTTCTCTGCGCGCTGCAGCTGGATGTTGAGTCGGGCAAGCGACCTGTTGTAGTCCTCTGTCTCGTACTCCGAGGCATTTGTCAGGAGAACGTTATAGTCGGCGATCTTGTTTGAGTATGCCGTGTCCAGCCATCCCCCGTACGTCTCGTACTGCTGCCTGACGAACGGGTCAGACATGTCGTTATTGGCGTAGAACTGCCGGAGCTCTGCCTTCTTCTTCTCGATGTCCTTGAGGTAAAGGTCCTTGTCCACCACGTATGACTTGAACGCGTTGGAGGCCAAACGGTGCCTGGAGTCCAGGTTCATGATCTCGTCGTATGACGCGTCGACCTGGTACTCACGCTCGACGATCTTTCGCAGCGCACCGTAGTCTGGGGTGCCCATGGCGAAGATCGGGAACTTGCGAAGCACGGACGCTTCGATACCGAGGACCTCGGCCATCGCGTCCGGGTTGCTCAGGAAGGAAGCCCTGAACCCTGACTCGCCAGTCCCCTGCTTCACCGACTTATACAGTATCTCCTGCGTCTTGCTGGGTGTATTCCCGTTAGCAGTAATTCCAGCCCACCACTCGTCAACATTGCCGGAAGTGACGGCAGACCCGATCGACGACGTCAGGGAAAGGGCAAGGTCAACGTCCGGGTACCCAGTATTCGGTGTCTTGCCAGTCTCGGCACGGATTTGTTCCGCCAGTTTCAAAATCTGTCCGGTTTCGGTCAGGCCTGTCTTCCGCTCGTCAAACTTGCTCTGCGCATCTGTCTGCTTCTCATCGTCAGTCCATTCCTCGTATGGCTTCTCATATTCTTTCTTGGTCTCCGTATCAGTGCCCGTACCAGTGCCCGTACCAGTGCCAGCTGTCTCTTGAGAACCAGTGGCGGAAGCCGTGCCTGGAGTTGATGTCGTGGCAGCTTCTTGTTTTTCTGAAGTGACTGACTGTTCGACTTTCGGGACCGTTGCCATCCATCTTCCAAGGCCTACTGCAGCCCTGTACGGCGCTGATACCAGCCAGTCGCCGGCGACTGGTATGCCGCGCCCGACTGCAGCAAGAGGCTTTACCACGAAAGTACCGACGTTCGAGACAGCCTTGCCTAGACTCTTTATGTTCGGGTCCGTTTCATTATATTCAAAGTAATCAGGCTTCAAGAGTCCCTGCCAGTCAAAACCCTGTGCCTGCCTAGTGATAGTCGGGGTATCGGACATCGGAGTGATGGCCTCTACGGCGTTAGACGACTGACCCTGCACTGGGGTTGATCTTGGACCAGTAACCCTGGAGTTTAGGCTATCCACGAACGCTGACGTAAAATCTTCGCTCCCTCCCTGCCCATCCGCCTTTCCGGCAAGACGACCGTATATCTTTAATGTCGAATGGGCAGACTTCCGCTTGCCCGATCCTCCGGGTTCCTTGAGGGCGTCAGCCAAGGACTTCCTGGACTTTGGGTCAGCCATCATCGCCCTTATCGCTTTTGTTTTATCCATATTTAGATGCTGACGTATTTAGTAGGGTCGATCCACTTCCCGAACGCGTCAGCGACACGATAGTCAAGGTGCGTCCCAGTGCCCCCGCTGGTTGAATAAACGCTGCCCGTGCGTCCCATGGCACCCACGGGACTCGCGGCACCCACGGCATCCCCGACGTTCACGTACGTCTTGAGGAGGTGCGAGTACTGGTGCCTGTTCCCTTGGCTGTCCGTGACCACCACATAGTTCCCGTATCCCTTCGTACCGGGCTTCTGGCCGCTGACGACCTTCGTCACCTTGCCCGGCGTGAATGCCGGGATGGCCGTTCCTTCCTTGTTCGCGATGTCGATGCCGGGATGCGACTTCTCGAACCGTGTCGACTCGTTAGGCCTCGTAGTGACGGTACCGATGTCCTTGGCCTTGAACGGGGCGATGGAACTGAACGTCGCCTGCGGTGCCTTGGCGGCGTAACCCTGGTTATTTGCCGCCGTCTTGCCCGGCTGGGCGCCGAACATGCCCCTCATCGCAGCGGAAGCCTTAGCGAAGCCGGCGGACATGTTCTTCGCGATATCCGTGCCGGCGCGCGGGATAAAGCTGGTTTCTGGTATGTTTGCCATGTTATTGCCAGAGGACTTCTGCGCCCTCCTTTAGGTAAATGTCACCGTTAGCGTCCTTCTCCTCCAGCATGGATGTCTTGCCGCCGGCGTAACGCCCTAGGATGTCGACGTTCGGAACCTTGATCTTCTCTCCTGGATTTACCTTCCTCATGAGGGTGAATCCGCTGGAGAACGGGTAGGCCTTATCGGCGCTTGGCATTCCGGAAGCGTCAGTCTTCAGCCAGCTACTGAGGTTCACTCCTGCCTTGTCGAGAAGTTCCTTGTGGGCGGAGTCGGCGTCACTGGCCTGCTTGTCCTGCTGGTATTTCAACCTGCTGACGGCGTTGGATTGAAGGTTCTTCGCTAATGTCCTCTCGGCTGTCGACGTAAGGTATCCCCGATCGTCGATGTACTGGCCCTGGAGGTTCTTGAGCTCATCGTCTGTCATGTTGGTGACCGTCTTCAGGGTCGCCGTGTCGGCCAGTCGCCCATCCTTGTCGCGATAGACCAGCTTGCCGTCCTCCATGGCGCCGTAATAGAATGCCCCGTTACCGTCGGTATAGATCAGATTGCCGTTCTTGTCGTGGGAGGCAGAGACCTTACGGAGGTTCTCGATGGAGTATGCGTTCCTCATGGCATCAGGCGCGATGAGGCCGACCTCCCTGGCCTTCTCGACTCCCACGCGGTTCACGTATGCCGCGATCTCCTCTGGAGTGCCGTATGTCCTTAGCTGCTCGATCTCCTGGTCGGATATGTTCTCGTCGGCATTCTCGCGGTTCCTCTGGTCCTCGCGCCTTACCTTGTTGAGGAAGCGGTCGGTAGCCTCCCTCTGGACGCCTGTATCGGCGAGGCCTCGCTCCCTGAAGGCCGAGAAAGCCTGCTGCAGCTGGTCCCACGCCTCGATGGCGTTATCGGAAAGCGTTATGTTCAGTTGCTTCATGACCTTCTCCCTGAATCTCTTCCAGTCGTAATCGGCCTTCTGCTTCTGCTCTTCCGTCTGCGCACGGAGCGTCTGGTCCATCAGGTCGTAATAGAACGCCTCGATCTTCCTCGCCTCCTCGCGGACGGCCGGGTCTGTCCAGTCCGGGGTAGTGCCAACATCAGAGAAAAACTCGTCAGCGATCGTGTAGAGCGGGGCATTGACGAGCGTGGAGGCATTTCCGACGTTTGTCTTTAGCGCCGTAGCGATCACCTCTGACGGGATCATGAGGTCGATCGCCGGATCGACGATGTCGTCGAAGTTGGAAGTCCGCTTGTAGTCCACCGCCTGCATCCCCGGGCTGACGGCACGCAGGCCGGCGTACTTCGGGTCGACCAGTGCCAGCTCCTGAAGGCGTATGTCGCGCCAGACGTCACCGAGGGTGTATCCACCGTAGGTGAGCGCCTCCACGTACATGGCGGCCTCGCTGTTGCCAGGGGTGAAGATCCTGTCGAAAGATTCCTTGGATATGATCTGCTTGTCGACGAATACGGACATGATGTCCAGTGTCCTGTCGAGGGTCTTCTTCTCAAGCTCGGCGTCGCGGTTAAAGCCGTACTTCACGGTCGCGGTATTGGCCGTGAACGTCGGGAGGTAGCCGTTTCCCCTCGGGGCATAGTCGGTCCCGAGGATGGTGCCCTTCCATTCGGGGGAGGCGAGAGCCTCGGAAATCGACATCTTGACTCTGTTGCTCATGATTGAATTGAACTTGTCCTCTCCGAACAGGCTGATCATGGTCGCGTCGTCAGGAATGGGCCTATACGTCCCCTCGTTCTTCACGTAAAGCCAAATGCCCGCGGACGTAGAATCGTCGTGCGGGGTAGGGTCGTCTGTGAACTCGACAAGGAAATAGTTTGATGAATCCGGTACTGACTTGATGCCAGTCGGGGCGACAGGATATTTCGTTTCGCTGGATGACGTTCCCTCCGCGGGAGTGGAGGAGTCAGTGGCGTCTGGTTTCGGCGCCAGAGTATAACCCTTCGACTGAAGCTGCGATGCCTGGGCCGAACCCACTGCCACGACTACCGGTTCGCCGCCTGACGGCGGGTAAAGGGTGGCCTTCTTTACGTCAGGGGCAGCATCGAAGACGACGCTGCCCTGCTCGAGCGCGGAGTGGACGTCGTCTTGCGACACCTCCTGCCCCGTCTCGCTGTCGTAATACTTTCCGGCATCGCGGTAGACGTGCCAGCCTGACAGCTCATTAGTCAGCTGCCCTGGGCCGACGTTCTCTCCTCCCACAGTCAGCTGGGGAGAAGCCTGGTAAGCGATCTTCGAGTAGCCCTGGATCGTGTCGTTAAGTTTTTTGATGTAGGCAAGCTTCTGCTCTGAAGTCCAAGTGTTCGATCCGATGAAGTTCCTAAAAGAGTTGAGCGCCTCGCTGCCCTTCCTTGCCTCGTAGATGAACATCTCAATCTGCATGGGATCCGTGAGGACGCGAACGGGGTAAGCTCCGGAGTTTGCCTGTCTAATCTCCTCGCGGGTCATTGGGACGTCGTCGGGGAGCTTGTAGTACGTCCCATCCTGCCTGTAGACGTAGAATGGTGTTATGGGCATTTTGTTTTGTTTTTTTGTTTTTTCCTTCTTCCCCTCTATATATATTTTATCATGGGTTTTCAGATGCGGGAGCCGATGTAGATTTTGCTTGGATAAATGGTACTATGATAATATATTATTGCGAAAGCTCCGTTTCTTGAAAGATATAAAGCTTGCTCAGTCACACTTATAGGAGCGTTCGTATCAGTAAGCCCCCCATCGACGCTAAGTGCTGTCCCTTTAGACCCAGCCATGGCGATAGTTTGACCATCGTCTGAAATTAGTACACGAGTTGCGGAAGTCCAGCTCCCACTGACAGGAAAAGGAGAGTAATCAGCCCATGTGATACCCCCGTCTTTTGTTATCTTCATGTTGCCAGTGTAGGTTGGCTCAACAATAATAGTTTTACCGTCAGATGATACGGCATGTGCCGAGCCACCAGCAGTTGGCGTGAAAATGGTACTAAATGATACGCCAAAATCAGACGAAAAGTCGATAGAACATGCTAAAGAATTTGGTCCTCCGGACGTAATAATGTACCTACCGCTTGACGATATGCTTAACCTAGAGTCTAGATTACTGCTGTTTTTACCCTGATCGATCGTATCAGAAAGGTACCAGTTCATGCCGCCATCAACGGATACGTAGGCACTGCTGCTCAAATGGTACACGTCATTTGTCTCGCATAGGCACGCGACAACTGAACCGTCTATAGAGCAACATAGACTATTTTTGTCTCCAGCACCACCAGTGGGGAACCCCATTGACCGCACCCAAGTTATGCCGTAATCATCTGACCTATAAACATATTGAACATCGTAAAAACTTACGAACAAAACTCCATTTTCAGACATGCACAACCCTGCTACACCATAGGGTCCGCCAGTTGGAACGTCTAATACATTAAAATCTATGTCACTCCATGTCGTCCCCCCGTCAGTAGATATACAAACTATCCCAGAGACAGCAGGTTTATAAACTATAACACTTCCATCACCAGTTATATGGATTAAAGGATAACCAAAACTTGAACTTAATCTTGGGGGGGTAATACTTGTCCACGTCCAGTCAGGGTCGAGGGGCACCGGCGGGGGCACTGCCGGCACGTACACGTGTGACAGTAGGAACCCCACCCGCAGCCCCAAGGCCGGCGTGCCCTGCACGGTCTTCACGTCTATCCGCAGCTCATCGCCGTTATGGACGTACCTGTAGGCGGTAGCTATACCGTAAGTGCTGGAATCCACGGCCCCGTCAGCTATCGTGAGGGGCGTCGAGAGCACATACCCACCCTGGGTCACGTTGTAGATCTGGACGGTCATGTCACCCGTGACTCCCGCGGTGTTCACGCGTGCCCACGGGTAGAAGAACTGCGAGCCGTCCAGCCCCTCGGGGACCCTGAAGTAGAACTGCCCGTCGCCCACGGCGACGCTGTCAGCCCAGTCCACTATCTTCCTCTGGACGTAAAAGCCGCCGTCAGAGCTGCCTGACCCGGCGTCGTCCCACGACATGTAAGCCCTGCCGCCGGTAAGCGTCATCTTGAGGTAGTCTCCCGTCGTTCCCTTGGCCGCCGGCAGGACGTATACCGTGCCGTCGTTGGTGGACGGGGACCTAAGCACCACCGAATGCGGCACCGCCGCCAGGTCCTGGAAGTTCAGCGTGCCGGGGGTGGTCGCGTCGATCGGGACGACGTCGATGTCGTTCGTCGCGAGAAGCTGCTCGATGCTGCTGTTGGTCGCGGAAGTCCCGATCGTCACCTCGACCTTCCCGTCCGGGATCGGCTGGACGGCGCTTATGTCCACGCCGTCCGCGGCCTTCAGGTCGATCTCGGTCGTCGCGCCGACCGCGACACCCTCGACGTCCACGGTCACCTCTCCGGTCACGTCATCCACGTTGAACGTGACGCCGTCGAGGTCGACGTCGCCGGTGCGCCGGTCGAGCATGAAGCCCTGCCTGCCCTTCACGTAGTTGTCGGACACGATGACGCCGTCGTCCTCCTCCTTCTGGAGCTGCGGGGACTCGATGTCCTTTAGCTTGCGCTCGTCAAGAAGCAGAGACGTCTTCTTGATCATCAGGTCCGTAAAGTCGTTGGCGATGCTCATATTTTTCTATTGGGTGATGTTCGACTCGATCTGCAGCCCGTCAGCGTCCTCGAGGGACTGCGCGAACCTCACGGAAAGCGAGGTCACCCGCGTGCCGTTCGGCATCGAGTGCCTTAGCGAGAACGATATCCTGCGGCACTTCGGCGGGGTAAGCTCGTCGGGGTTAGGGGAGGTCACCGGTATGACGCTCACGCCCTTGTTGAACTCTCCCTTCAGCTGATACCACTCCCCCTCGTCGAGCCTGGCGAACACCTGCCCGCCGCTGCCCCTGTCGCACTCGATGACTACCGCCGACGGGTAGGCGATGGTGTCCGGAGTCGAGGACAGCTGGATCGGCACGGTGTCCGCGCGGAAGAAGACCTCCTCCTCGCTGGAGCTGCCGTCGTCCTCCTTGTCCCCGTAAAATGCCTCGAACGCCTTGACGACGTAAGGCACCTGCCTCTCGTGCTGGAGGTAGGCGATCGCGTTGGCCCTCTCGCCCTCCGACCAGTTGCACATGAAGTCCATGGCCTTGTCCGTATGGACGTACCAGTTGTCCAGGCGGATGTCGTAGTCAATCGTGCAGTTTTCTATTACCTTGTCGACCGAACCGTCTGCCTTGTAGAGCGTCACCTCGCCCAGGTGCCACATGAGGTGGAAGCCTGACCTTACGGACGATGCCCTCTCAATGTCGGTCTTCTTGGCGCCCGTGATGTATGCCTCGACAGGCGTGGATATTACCTTCGGGGACGCAGATCCGGGAGTCCACTGGTAGACGCCGGTATAGTCCAGGCCGTATCCGCTTCCGAAGGCCGATACGAAGCCGTTCGGCGAGCAGACGCCGATGCCCAAACCGGATCCAGTGAGCCTGTAGGTGTCCCACCACGCGAAACTGTCCCTGGACGCTATCGCCAGGTAGTCGCCGACGACGCAGAGCGTGTTTATCGAGTTGGCGCCCTCCACGCCGGGCAGGACGAAGTCGTCGTAGCGCTTCATCTCCTCGTTGCCGATGCCGGCGTCCGCCCAGCGGAAGACTCGGTCGGCGTCAAGGTCGTGGGTGCCGCTGACCCACAGCTCGTCGGAACTGAGGATGTCGGCCGTAGTGGCGCTGACGGTGATCGTGTACGTCCCGGTCGCCTCGGACTTCCCGGTGACCGTGAGCGTTTCTATCAAGGTAGACCCTCGCCACACCTCGAGGGTGTCCGTCGCGAGGATGTACTTGGTGTCCGACACGTTCAGCGTCGTGGCTCCCGCGGCGAAGTCGCCCTCCACGAGGGACACGATGCCGAGAAGGGTCGAGGAGAAGCGCACGTGGTCGTGGAACCAGCGCGGCGTGCCATCGATCTCTAGCCAATAGTCGCCGATGTAGAGGCGGCCCTTGTAGTAGGCGATCTTCCTTCCTTCAGGGGCCCCGTTGAGGTTACCCCCGGGGGCCACGTACGTGGTAGTGCCGTCTGGCATGACGTAGCGGATGGGGACGTCACCCCCGGCAACGTACAGGCACCCGTCGGCGATGCACGACGACAGCAGGGAGTACTCCAGCTCATATCCTATGTTAGTGCCGTGTCCGGCGAGCGGTACCCATGTCGTATAGTCGAAATCTAGGTACTGGATGGTGCCGTTTCCGTCCCCGACGACCCTGTAAAGGCCGCAGTTGCCGCTCGGCGACCCGCTGATGCTGGACGTGTACTCGTTCGGAAAACGAAAAATACCGCCCGCGAAATGGGAGGTCCCGTCGTCGCCAAGTTGCGTCGATCCCTTGGCCGTCTTGACGGTGCCGGCCTGGTCGCAGGTGGCGTTCTCCATGTGCCGAAACTCCCCGGCCTTCGACAGGTTCGGGGAGGCATATGAGTTTATGCCGTCAAGGGCGCGGATTGAAGTTAGTTGCTGGTCCATGTCGTTTTTAGCTCCAGGCCTGGTCGGAGATTCCGAACGAGTCCATGGAATTATCCAGGTTGATCGCCTGGGCCACTATCTCCTTGACCTCATTGTCGAAGAGCGCGTAGTGCGCGGCAAGGTCCGGACGCTTGGTCGCCGTGGAGGCGCGGAAGAGCATGTAGTCCTTGAGGATGTTGAAGCCGCGCTTCGGCAGGTCGATTACCTGGTGGTATGACGTCAGCTCAGCCTGGAGCTTCTGGTACCTGTAGGTGACGGTGTAGTCCGACGTCGGCGCGGGGGAGAACTCGATGTACTGCCCGCGGATCGTGTAGCGAGTGTCAATCCAGTCGCCGCTGTCGTACGTGTCGCGCGACGGCGTGGGATCAAGCCTAGTGCCGTCGACTGTCATGTACAGCATCTCGTCGAAGTCCTCCGGCAGGAGGTACTTAGATGTGCCGGACACGACGGCTATGGTGTCGGTGCCGTCGGACGAGGCATGATCCTCGTTGACCATGCCGTAGGCGTTGCTGACCTTGTCGTACGCCTCGTTCAGCCACTCCATGGCCATGTCGAGGGTGACGTGCTTGCGGTCGGTGGAACCAAGCGTCATCCAGAATGAATCGAGGACCCGCTTGACGGTTCGGCGCGAGAAGTTGGAGTACGGTATCGGCGACGTTGAAGCCGCGATGTCGCCGCTGTCGGAATTGAGGAACACCGCCCACCCGTACCCCGTGGAATGGGACGTGTCATCCACTTGCGTGTACCAGGAATCGGTATGGACCGTCACGGCTGCCCCGACCGGATTATCGGTGTCGAACGTGTCCGTGGCAGTCCAGTAGAACTGTACCTTGTCGTACGGGACGCGGGTGACGCGGGTAGTGTCGGGGTGGGCGAATGACGTAGTGCCGTTCAGGTTGAAGGTTGACGTGCCGAAGCTGTCGATCTGCACGATCTCGGCAGTTTCCGTGCCCATCTCGCCGACGAGGATGAAGTCATCGGCGGAGAACCCGGAATCCATCACCCTAGCGGCGGCGACGGCATTGACCCCTGACGCGAGGTTACCGACCGTGAACGTGTAAGGCTGAGACTTGGTCAACAGCCTATTATCTGCTCGGAGGATAGGCATGGATATTTTTTAGCTTAACCCAGCGAAGTTCGACCCTGATGGCGAGTTCGTGGTTCCCGCGAGGCTTGATGCCTCGTCGAGCGTGAAGGTAGTGACGAAAGTCTGGTCGGCCGAGACCTCATTAAAGTCGACCCCGACTGACGTCGTCTTGAAATGGTAGGTGTAGGTCGGGATCAGGTCGGCAAGGGTGACCGAGTGGTTCTTGGTCAGCTCGGCATGATAGATGAAGTTGCCGTAATCAGTATCCAGGCCGTAGTCGACGCGGGAGTCCGAGTCGACGTCTGTCGTCCACTCGACGACGTATTGTGTAGCAGGCATGTGAGTGGTCGCTTATTTGCCTAAGCGCCTGACCTTCTCCCAGTAGACCTTGCCGGCGATCTTGTCGCTGATCTCCTTGGAACCGTACCTCTTCGCGGCCTTCTCGGAGATTCTCTCGAAGTTACCGGTGGATTTTGCCTGGCCTACGCGCTTCAGCGCGGCCTTCCTGGAAGCCGTGCTCCTCTTGGAGCTCTTGGCCTTGCGGACGGCCTCGGCCTTCTTGGATTCTGTTTTTGCCATGGGTGTTATTGCGTTATTTCGAGGGTGCGGCCGCTCCCGCGGGTTGGCGCGGAAGCGGCCTTCCACTCTTACATCATGTTGTTCGTGACGTTCACCCAGCTCGGGCTCTCGTCAGTGCCGTTGTTCACGTACAAATCGTTACCGTCGCAGGCGAACTTGCCTGCGGTTGGTGGAATAGCGGGAATAACATCCGAGCCACCGTCGAGGGACCCGTCGTCCGGGGTTAGCGTGATGCTGCCGGACATAGTGGTGAGACTGAGGTCGTTGCCAGCGATGCCAGCCACCTTGGCAGACAGGTCAACCTGGTTGCCACCAAGCACTGCATCCACGTCGGCATTGTCAGAGAGAATGGCGTCGGCTAACGAGCCGAAGCCTTGAGCCGAGCCGTTCAGCCACTCGTCGTATTGCCCGGGAATACCGTCGACGCCTCCTTCAAGGTGTCCCGAGACAGGCGAGACTGACATTGTCCCCGTGTTCCCTACGCCGAGGGTGAGGGGAAGACTGTTGCCCGCGGCTCCGGCGACGCTTGCCGTCAGGTCAACGTTGTCCGCATTCGTCACGGCCGTGATGTCGGTGTTGTCGGAAATGATGGCTTCGGCGAGCGTGGAGTACGGGGAAGCTGACCCGTTGAGCCACTGAAGGGTAGCGCTAGAATCGTACAGGTAAGTGCCACTGACAGTATCCGCTGCGGCCATCCTACTGAAATCGGAATTTGCTTCGATGGCGTTACCGGTAACAGGTTCAGTGGTCCACGTCGACCCCTGGTTTTCTGTCTTGTAGACCGTCCCTGCAAAAATTCCTAAGAGTATCTTCTGACCGTCATCGCTTACCCTGACGTTCGTCCATGTAGCAGTCTGACTCTTCAGCGTCGTCCAGTCCGTACCACCATTTATGGAGATGTAGACATACCCGTTATTCTCACAGGCGACTATGACGCTGCCGTCTGAGTTGCAACCTATTGCCTTCCAATTATGGTCCGTATCGCCAAGCGGCTGCAATTCTGCCCAAGTGGAACCGGAATCCGCCGACTTGAATATCCTTCCGTATGGAGTAGAGCTTTCCCAATCAGAGTAGATGACTACTGAACCATCGGCGTCGCAGGCGACATTTAGGGAATTGCTAAAGATGTTGTCTGCCAGTGACGATCTGACAATAGACCAGTTCACCCCACTGTCTGTGGTCTTATAGACTCCTAAGGCTGACATGTAATTCATGTAATTTCCTACACCAGCATACGCGACCGCCCCGTCTGCAGATATGCAAGACCCCTGTACCAACTCTTGTTCACTGTTTACCATGAAACGGTTGAATGGGCCTTGAGCATTGACAGGACCCATATACAGGTAGGAGCCTGTGTCCATATTATTCTCATAACCACCCATTACCATCTTCGTACCGTCTTCCGACACCGATACGGACGTCAGGTATGCGTTAGCTACATAGTCGTTATCCCAAGTGGTGCCGAAATCACTGCTCGTGTATATGGCCTCACCACCCGGTACAAAAGCCACGTTGTCCCCACCGAAAGAAAGCTGTTTACTTCCGATACCTGTCTGCGTAGACTTCTCTTCCCACGTACCCCCGGCACCCCCGGCTGCCGTGTACTGCACGCTACCCACGGTGACCGTGTCCGCCGCGATGGCACCGCTGACACCCACGACGAACCCGGAGGCGGCTACGCCAGGTATGCCAGGGTCATAATGCCTTGTGTAAGTCCCAGTACCCACGGTAACCGTGTCCCCATCCGACGATCCGGACAGATTATCTATCGTGCCGCTCGCCTTGACCGCTGGCTGTTCCGCTGCCCCGTTCGTCGGAGTCGTACCCGTGAGCAGCACCTCTCCTAGAATAACGTCGACAGTTGCCTTCTTGTTCGCTCCTCCCTGGACTATCGGCACGTACTCCGCTCCCGTCACTGACGAGGCTGCAGTCATCGCCGAGATTTTTGTGTTTGCCATTCTGTCTCTTTTTTATTTTTGATTAGTCCTCCATGATGAGGCTGTCGCCGGACTCAAGCAGGATAGTGTCGCCTGTCTCCATGAGCATGAGGGATTCCGTACTGCATCCGCCTCTCGTAGGCACGTACGTCCTCTGCCCCACCTGGACTTGGTTTCTGTTGGCCATGTTGTTCTTGGTTACTTCTTGCCCTCGTCCATGAAGTGCGAGATGAGTATATCCATCTTCTCATTCATTTTCGTAAGGCCATCCTGGATGTGGGTCAAGTGGTTCGTGTTCATCGTCTGGAGGCCGCAGATGATCTTCCACCCACCGTACAGGAGGGCGACGAAGGCCAGCGGGCCCAGCCCGAGGTCAACTAATGACGTGATGCTTTGGATGTCCATATGTCGTCACCTAATCGGTGTACTCGTTAGCCGACCCTAATCGGTTGGTCTGGAAGTGTGCGTCCATGTACAGCAGGCCGAAGTTTCCCGTATAGGTATCCGCGCCGTCACCTGCTGAATTACGCGTCACCTTCACCAGCAGGATCGACGAGTTATGCTCCCCGCTCAGGGGACCTATGTCCTCGACAATGTCGGAGACATAGTGGGTATTGGCCGCCTCGCTTCCGGTGAACGTAATCGTCTTCGTGTCTCCCGTCCAGGAGACGAGAGCCGGGACTGCCGCCCCAAAGTCGACCCACGCGTACTTGTAGTCGAGCTTAACCGTCTGGCCGGCTGTCGGCTGGGCGGACAGCAGGTAATGGACATGGATTGACTCAATCGCCGTCCCCAGTGCCTTCCGGTGGCTGAACTGGAGCTTCTGCTGGACGTAGTCGTCAGCGCCTGCGGCAAGCCACGGAATAATGAACCCCGTGTCCCCCACCTGGGCCTCGGTGTACTGGGACGCCCCCGTGAGGGCGGTCTGCACGTCGCCAAGCTGGTCATCGTGCATGTAGCCGGCCTCACGGGTGATTTCAGTAGCCATATGAGCTAGACGAAGCGAACGGTGGCGGAGACGTAGTTGCCCCCGACCGTTTTAATAAACTCGGTGCTGGAGATACACCAGACGATGCCTGACGAGGCGGTCAGCCCGTTTGCCAGGAAGTCGACTGCCACGAGGCTGTCGGCCCCAGTCGTGTGGATGACCTTGACAGGCGTGCGTAGCATGGTGACTGCCCCATCTGCAGGCAGCGACGCGGCATCAAGGAACTGGATGTAGTATGTGGCGGACGGCGCCGTGCTGTCGATGCGCCCGTCGAACTCCCTGATGACGCCGGCAGATGCCTTAGCCACACTGGAAGCTTCGAGGGCAGCGGACTGGTCGACTGACCAGATGGGTGTCGTAGACTCCCCTACGGTGCCAATGGAAGCGGTACCGGCAGGCAGCGCCTCGCCGAACTTGATGTCGCCGATGTAGGTGGCATCCGTGATGTTATTGGCCGGGACTACGGATAGGGATGCTGCCATGGCCTGCTGCCCGATGTTGCCAGCAGGGAGGCTTACGATGTCCACGTTTCCGATGTTGTTGTCTCCGGCGGCAATGGACGCTACGTCTACCTGTACCTCGGTACCGGCGACGCAGCCGGCCAACGCTGACGTGTCAGCGTCAATGGTAGCGAGAGTGGACTCGGTGGCCGCTCCTGTCGGAAGAGCTGAGGAAGCGACGGTAACAGAACCTGTGTCGCACGCGGTAACCTTGCCGTTCAAAGTCGATAGTGTAGCCTCGGTGGCCGCTCCTGTCGGAAGCGCTGAGCTTACGACGTCTACCTGTACCTCTGTGCCAGCTACGCACCCGGCCAACGACGAGGTGTCGGCATCGATAGTCGATAGGGTTGCCTCGGTAGCCGCTCCTGTCGGAAGAGCTGAGGAAGCGACAGTAACAGAACCTGTGTCGCACGCGGTAACCTTGCCGTTCAACGCAGAGAGCGTGGCTTCCGTTGCGAGAGTGGCGACAGTAGCTTCGGTGGCGGCGCCTGTCGGAAGCGCTGAGGAAGCGACGGTGACAGAACCAGTGTCGCACGCGGTAACCTTGCCGTTTAATGAGGAAAGCGTAGCTTCCGTTGCGAGAGTGGCGACAGTAGCTTCCGTCGCGGCGCCTGTCGGCAGTGCCGAAGAAGCGACGGTAACAGAACCTGTGTCGCACGCGGTAACCTTGCCGTTCAACGCAGAAAGAGTGGCTTCCGTGGCGAGAGTGGCGACAGTAGCTTCGGTCGCAGCGCCGGTAGGCAATGCGGAAGCCTGGACGTCAACGTAGAGTCCGTTCGCCCCGACCGTGGCTCTGGTGTCGTCGGTGCTGTTCTTGATCTCGACGGCGCCGATCTCGATGTCGGCAGTCTCGAGGTTGACGGCCAGCTCGCCGTCGCTATTCACCTTGAGAGCCTGCGGGTTGGTGCCGTCGCTTCCCATGATGAGCAGACCCTTGGAAGGGGTACCAGTGCTGTTTGTGTAGATTGCATCGTCGATCAGCTCGACGGCTGTCTTCACGTCTCCGACTGTGGCTTCGGTAGCGAGGTTAGTCGTGTCGCAGGCGACGATCTTCCCGTCGATGGACGAGAGAGTCGCTTCCGTCGCGGCTCCCGCGGGAAGCGCGGATGCCTGGACGTCGACATAAAGGCCGTTTGCGCCTACTACCGCTCGAGTGTCGGTAACGCCGTCCTTGATCTCGACGGCGCCGACCTCGATGTCACCCTCAAACGTGACTCCTACTCCGCTCACCGAACGGCGGTACTTATAAGTGACGGCTATCGTCCCGGCGTTGCTGTCCCTCATGTAGATGACCTTGCCGGTCTCATAGATGACGACATACTCCCCGTCGTCCAGCTCATTATAGAGGGATACGGAAGTCTCCGCAGCGTCCTGGTCGACGTACGTTACCGCTGACCTGTTGTTAAGCTCGGTGAAGCTCACCTCAGTGCCGAAAGCTGTTCCCGTAAAAACCAACGACGTGTCGTACGAAGTTCCGATCCTGTCGCCGAGTGCGGCTGCTACCGGACCGAACGGAAGCTGGAGGTACCCCAGCTCGCCGGCGGACCCTGCTGTCAGGGTGGCGGTGTAACTGTGGTTTACTATCTCAGTTGCCTGGGATATGTCGGAAATAGGCAGGGGAAGTCTCGTGCTGAGCTTCTCGAACCTTGAATTGCCCGTTACCATGTTGTTTTTGATTAAGATTTGTTTTTTGTCTTGGCACGAAACGGCGCTAATATATCCGATTTTTTGAAGTCGATCTTCAAACCGAGAAGCCCCAGCCGCTGTGGCTGAGGCAGAAGTGATTACTCCTTGGGCTCCCGTGGTCTGAATAGCGACACAGGTTTCGTCGCTCTCATGCGACCGTAAATGACGGTAAAGATAGCGGCGACGTCGATGAAGGCAAAGATTCCGTCCAACACTGCCGTCCTCATCTCCGAGGCCATCTCGATCCCGAACGCGTTGCGCAGGATGATGGCCAGGCTCGATACGAGCGCGACCGTTGCGGCCTTCAGGGTGAGTGACTCGGACGGTGTGATGTAATCGTCACCAGAGTCGCCTACAGCCTTCACTATGCCGCGCTTCCTGGCCTCGGGCTTGGTGATGAACAGCCACTGCGTGCCGACGCTCGTGTTCGTGAACACGTCCTCATACCCCCAATACCCGTAGGCAAGTGCCGAGATCTCGCGGTTCGTTGGAAGGCGGCCGATCTTCGACTTCAGCCACGGGTTGAAGGCGATCGACTGCTCTCGCATGTACGACGACCAAGTCCTCGCCTGGCCGTACCGGTTGTCCACGGGACAGACCACCGGGATGTCGAGACTGGTCCAGATGTCCCAGACATAATCCTTGAAGAACGAGTACGGGAGCCAGAACTCACCGTCCTTGCCCCACCACTTCCCCCAAGAGTTCTGGATGCGCACCGCGCCCACCGTGCCGTCGAGGCACTTGTGCGCGTCATCGTACCCACGGGCCTTCACGGCATGCCCTCCGACGAAGCTGCTCGCCGGTGGCTTGGGGATGTCGCCGTTGGCGTCCGGCCTGTTGAACTCGCGGTGCCATGCCATCGAGAGGACGGCTGTCTTGCCGTCGGCTCCGATGAGGTTACGGAGCTCATCGACCGTATTGAGGCGCCAGTAGGAGTTGATCTTCCTTACGGAAGCGTCAACGTCCATTCCCTGGCTGATGTGCCGGACGCTGATGTAGTCCTCCCACGATAGGTCGATTGGAGGTTCAGGGTCGAGCGCCTCGAGGCAGGTACCTGCTTTCTGCCCGACGATGAACGCGTTGCGGGTGTAGGCGCCGTATTCGGTGTTCCCTTCATATTCCTTGGTTCTTGCCATCCCGTAGCGGGCTGACATGTTGACCCCCTCGTCGTGCTCGCGGTGGGCGGAGAAGGCCTGATTCGTGCAGGAACCCCGCGAAAACTGATTCTTCAGCCCATACGGGTTCGGTATGTCGCGTGCCGGAGGGAGTCCCGCGGCAGGCGCGGCCACCGTGGCGTAAGAGTAGTCGCGAAGGTCATCTACATCCTTGATGACTCCGAAGTCAGTGTTATCCGAGAGGGCAATCGCGGCCTCACGGGAGTAGATGGACTCCTCGTTGCGGGACTCGTCAAGTAACACGTCTGCCTCATTGTTCTTGGCGTGGCCCCTCATCATCCTATCTTGTCGCTTGTTGCGCTTGGACATGTGGGTTGAGTGTTAAGCAAATTTTTTTTGCGTTCGCATCACCAATCGTGAGTTTCTTCCTGAATGGCACACTGCGCTACTTCTTTTTCTGCTTATGCTCGATGACAGGAGGGGTAAGAGATTCTTCAGAGTTCAGGTCGCTCTCCAGTTCCTCCCGTTTCGGGATGGAGAACTGGGTGCCTTCATCGGCTACTGTCACCTCAGGGGCATCATCTCCGATGTATCCGGTAGCGGCGTACCCTGACGTCACGATGTCTACTTCCTCAGTGTCCACCTTACCGACGACGGGTTTATCGGAGATGCGGGCCTTCTCGGCGGCAAACTCCGCGCGCAGCCTGTCCTCCTGTTCCTGCAGCTTCTTCTGGACGATCTCACCCGCGATCCTCGCGGCCTCGCTGACGATCATTTCCTTGATGTCCGCCTTTGGGGTTCCTCCGGACTTGACCGGGGAGTTCCCGTCAAAGCTGATGCTTGTGTAGTTCGGGCCAGGCGTCTTAGGCGCCTTCACGCTGTTGGTCTCGTCCTCCAAGAACTCGATTCCGTATCGCGGAGAATTTCTCAGGAGCTCGGCGATTCCCTCATCATAGGTCGAGTATGACCCGTCGGTGAACTTCGCCCTGATGGCTGGAGTCGCCGGGATACCGAGAGCCTGGTTTCCGTCATACCCGTTCTTGATGACCGGGCAGTAGTTAGGGAGGCGAACTGACTTGAAAACGAACTTCTGCATAATGTTTTGTTTAGGAATAGTAATTTTTTACTGAAAGGGGCGGGGAGCACCGCCCGCCGCAGAACACGCGGCATAGGCCTGCGGGTTCACGGAATCTGGAAACTTCCCGCCCCTTTTTTTATTTTTTTTTCCTCTTGGACTAGAGCACCTCGCCCCAAACCTCGAGCAGGCCGGCGTCCGCGATGGAACCGGCGTCCTTGACGACGAACAGGAGTTCAGCGTCGTTGTCGGCGGTCAGGCCGGCGAAGTTCGCGGCGCTGGAGACGTCGAAGACGGTCGTGCCAGTAGTGTCGACGGAGGCGACGCTGAGGATGGTTTCCTCAACTGTGCCCTTGCGCTTGATGACAAGCACGCTGGCTGCGGCGGCAGTGCCTACGTTCAACGCGTAGTTGAACTTCTTGGCGACGACCTTCTTGCCCTTGGCAGCCTCCTTCCCGACCGCGCGATTCGGGGTCAGACAGTAGGCATAGCGGAGGGCGGCGGAAGTGTCGAGCTTGGCGTCATAGACGCCACCCACGCCTTCCACGACGGCCGCGGAAACCACGCCGGTGACGAGGGCATTAACCGGGGTAAGGGATCTCTCGACATCGAGGAGCTTGCACTCCCAGCTGGTGGTCGAGTTGATCTTGTCGGCAACGGCACCCATGGTCGTATAGGTGGCCCAATCGACAGCGGTAGTTCCTGCGGAGTCGATGAGGGTGATGTCGGTGGCGGTCGTGACGGTCACGGAAGTGACGGACAAACCGGCCTTGTTGCGGATGCGGAGGCCAACGGACTGGTCGTTGGTAAGCTGGGCGATGACGCCCTTCTTGTTGAACTCGCGTTCCTCGTGAATTGCGGACATGTTGTTGTTGTTTTACAGGAGGGCGGACGTATGAGCCTTACGGCCCTTTACGCCCGCCCTCCCTGATTAGATCTGCCTGGGGACTAGGCCTCGACGCCGCGGAGCATGGCGCACTTCTGAATGGTGGTGCGCTGCAGGCCGGCGGTCGTGCGGTACTCGTCGATCGAGCCCTTGAGACCCTTGTCCTGGACGTCGCGAACGAGCTGGGTGTCAAGACCCTTCATGAAGCGGTACTTGAAGCAGTTCTGGACGTCGAGCAGGAGAGCCTCTCCGGCGTAGGAACCGACAAGCATCGGGTGCTTGACGATGCCCATCTCGCCTTCGACGGACATCCAGCTGTAGATCTTGACGCCATAGCTGGTGTCGCCGACCTCAGTCTTGATCTGGCCGAGGGACGGGAGCTGGATCGCGGCGAGCACGTTGCCGCCGGAGTAGAGGGTCTTCTTCTGGGAACCGTAAGTGTTGCCCTCGCGGACGAACGCGTTCAGGTCGCTGACCGACAGGGCGCCGGTGGTCTGGTCCTGGACGTAAGCGCCGCCGGTGAGGATGCCCTCACGGATGCCGCCGGTCGCGGTCAGGAGCATGCCAGTGGTGGCATCAGTGGTCTCCTTGCGCTCGCCGAGGATGAAGGCGCGCTCGATGTCGCGGGCGTGCTCGATGCCCTTCTTGGTGATCTGGCGCATGCGCTCGTCACCGGTGTAGTTCTCGGAAGCCTTGGCGATGTCGGAGATGGCGACGGCCTTGTTGAAGATCTGGACGAAGTTATAGCCCAGGGACTTCGTGGTGGCGTTGGCGTTCGGGGTGGTGCTGAACTCAGAATGGGCGGAAGCGACCAAGGTGAGGGTATCAGCATCGGCGCCGGCAGCGGCAACGGTAGTACCGAAGGCACGCTCGGCGGCGAGGACCGTGAAGGTCGTATCGGACGGGACGGTGGCAACGCGCATGCGCTCGCCGGTGCGGTCGTTCACGACGACGTCGCCGGGGACGAAGATGCGGGCCGGAGTGTCACCTGCACCAGTTACGGTGACGGTAACGGCACCGGAAGCGGCATAAGTACCGCTGACCTTGCAGGACGTGCCGGAAAGGTAGTCAGTGAACTCCTGGAACTTGTAGGAACCGGTGACTTCCTTGAGGATGCCAGCGCCCTTCCAAGATCCAACCTTGGCATCGTAGTTCTTGCCGACGTTGGTGATGGTGGCAAGCAACGGGGACTCGTTCGAGTCGAGGATGCCGATGGAATTAGAGATGTCGAGCTTTAGGGAACCTTCGGTCTCGTTATCCTTGATGCCCCAGGCGCCAGTATTGGCTACGGAACCTGTCGGGCCGGAAACGTGATCCGGTTCGGTGTAGTACGGAAACGGCATATTTGCTGTTTTCTGTTTTTATTTTTTAAAGATCCACCGATAATAATATTGAAACTGGATGAGCTATCTGAGCGTCTTCGCCATGCTCATGAGCGCCTCCTCGAAACCCTCCTTGGTCCCGACGGCACCATGGCCCGCTCCGTTGCCGCCACGGGCGGCCAACATCTTCTGCTCCTCAATCATGTCCTCCTCGACCTTGCTTGAAGCCTCGGCGCTGAGCTTCTCATACTTGACCATCTTATAGACGTTATCAAGCGGGAATGACTCAAACTCCGGATGTTCATCGTACCAGTTGGCGATTCCTTCTCGGTACTCGTCAAAATCCGGGACTGTCTCAGCGAAGTCGCGGACCTCATTGGCCAGCTTTATGGCCTCGAAATCCTCGCTAAGCTTGTCCACCTTTCCGATCTTGCCGTCAGCCTTGGACAGCTCCTCGGCGATAAGGCTCCTGACCTGCTCGGCAAGGCCAGTGGGCACGTCGGCATTCTTCGCCGCCTGCTTGACTTCCGCTTTTGTCGCGGTTCCGTCAAGGATGCCCTTGACTACTTCAGGGTCAAGCTTGTCATTCATCACGGCATTGAAGATGTCCTCTCGACCCTGGACCTTCTCCAGGAACGGCTTGAGGTCATTCTCGTTGCGCATCTTTTCATCGAGCTGCTTCTCGAGCTCGTCGAGGTCATGTTGAGTAATTTCAGCGATGTTCATATTTTTTTATTTTTCCTCTCTATCTTAATTATAACACATGGTTTAGCCTTTTTGCTCCTTTTTTGCCTCCTCGAGCGCCTCCCGCGTGGCTTCCATGTTACCCAGGAGCCCGCCAAGGGCCGCACGGATACCCTGGGAGATCAGGATCTCGTGCTGCCCTTGGGCCGTCAGGGGGTCATGCGTGGCGTTGGCCACCATGCTATCCTCAACCTTGCTACTTAGGTAAAAGTTGAGCGCCTTGACTATCTTCTCGTCGTTGAGTATCATGTTTGCCGCCGCGAGAATCCTCTCGTCTCTTTCAGGTAGAATGCTCATCGCTGTATTGACTTAGCCTGGTTTAGAATAGAAGCACCAGTGTCCGAGGCGCCACGCAGCGTCGGTATGTTAGTGTCGACCTTCCCTGACCGATTCATTCCGCGTGGGTTTGTCGTGTCAGGAGCGGCCGGCGGTACCTGATTGGGGTCTAGCATCATAGGCTGCGAGGCTGCCGCGAACGGAGACTGCTGGGCCCCCCTGTCCTCCAGCTCCTTGAGTATCGCGTTATATGCCTCGGGGGATATGGCCGATGAGGTTCCTGACTCATCAAGGTACTTCTGGAGGTCGTTCTGCTCTACCGGAGCCTGCCCATCTGCACCATCAGCCGGCATGGCTTCCTGCCCCTCAACCACCAGCTTGTCCACCGGATAGGCAAAAGGCACGAGGGTCATGCTGAGCAGCTTGCGCTTGTCGATGAACGGGAACTGGACCAGCAGCTGGAAGAGGTCCATGGCCTGCTTCTTGTCGACGTCATTCCTGCCGGAACTGGACGGCTTGACCGTGCTCTTGAAGTCGTAATTACCCTTGAGGTCATCGCGACTGATCACAGGCCACGACAGCTGCCCGTCTGACCCTGTGACGCGGATTGCCATGCTCTTCGACATGAACTGCCCCCACATGGAGATCCACAGGCGGTGTAGGTCGGAATAGCCGTCTCCGAGGTGGTTGATGAACAGCCTGACCCGCTCCAGCGTGGCCTCACGGAGGTGCCTGACCTCGGTGGCGCTGCCGCCGCTCTGTACGCCTCGGGACGCGTCGTCCACGCCAGTCGCGTAGGCCATGTCAGCCTTGAGGAGCGACTCCTCCTGGTATGCGCTCTGCTTGACGTCCGAGAACTCGACCGGCCGCACGCCGTTCGGGTCTGGCGACCAGATGATGCCGAACGGCCTGACTGCCAGGTCCTTCTTCGCGATGTTCGCGTTCGGGTTGACGATCCACATCTTGTGGATGTTGAGGAGCATTGCGTCGAGGCGCTGGTTCTTGATCGTGTTGAGCATCGTCTGCATGCCGTCGAGCTGCTCCGGCAGGGAAATGCCCTCGTACTCGAACGGGACCTTCATGTACGGGATATGGATGATGCCCGTCTCCTTGTGGTTGTACACGATCGGCAGATCGAACCCGTCGTATATCGGGACGTTATTGATCGTGACGGCAATAGTGCCGTCAAACTCGGAAATCCTCTCCTTGACCTCATGGAACCCGAGCTTGGGGTCTATCGCCGTGACATACCTTCCCGCACCGAACGAATCCACCCCGCCCTCGGCCATGAACTTAGGACGTTCTGACTTCTTCAGCGTCCTGATCGCCGCCCAGTCCTCGAGACTTTCCGGAGTGGCCTTGAACGCCAGCTCAAGCCGGAGAGGATCAGCCATCGGGTAATCACGGCGTATCTGTGGCTCGTTTAGGAGCTTTCGACGGTAGAAATACTGCTTTGACTTGTGTGTCTTGTTGCGATGATCGTAAAGGAGGGTATAAGGGTCTATAGCCTCGGCAAACGGGGCGTCATAGACCGTTACAGTCTTCTCGACCCACTTGCCCTTCGCTTTCCTGCCCTTCTCTCCTGCCTTGTTCACGTCCTTGCCGACATAGTACCTGGCCGTCTTGACCTCCTTCTTCCACCACGTCTGGATCCATGAGTTGCCGTAGACGAGCGCAGACCTAACGACCTCCTCGTTCGTGGCGTCCATGTTAGCAAGATCCCAGTTGTACTCTCCGATATTCTGTAGGTGAACGGCGTTTGCGTTGTCCTCGACAGACCTCCCGACGACACCGAAATCGGGGCGCGCATCCACGATGCGCGGCATGAGCGCCTCGACTGTAGAGTTAGTGAACGGGATCGCGATGTTGTTCTGCCAACCCATCACAAGCCCGCGCCTGGTCTCAGGCCACGACATGAACAGCGCATACGATCGGTCGTACCTGGGCTTCATGTAATTGAAGAAGTACTCCTTGGCGTCGTCGTACTGGTCATTGAATCTCGAGAGCTTCTGCCTTTCTTCCTTTCCGAAATTGTCAGGATCGTAAAAGCTTATTTTTCGTGTTAAATTAGCCATTTTGTTTTGTTTTTTGAATCACCGAATGAACTGGCTTATGTCCGGCTGACTAAGGTCATAGTCACCCACCGTCTGAGAGAAACCCTGCACTGCGAGCATTGCCGACATCACGGAATCGTCATGACACCCCGACGCCGCCTCACCCTTTCCGTTAGCCTTCCAGACGAAAGTCATCATCTCGTTGAGGATGTCCTTGGAACGTATGATAATCGACATGTCGCGCGCGCACTTCCTGAAGTCATTGATGAGCATGCCGCGCGTCTGCTCGTTGGTTATGAAGCCCATGCGGCTTGTCATGTCCATGCCCGCCACATCGTACCTGCCGATGCGGTAGTAAACGTTAGGGTATGCCTTCTGCTTGAGGATGGTCAGGACGCTGTTGCCGTGGTTATTGACCTCGAAGACAATCAGCGCGAAGTTGTACTTCCTTCCCCACCTGTCCAGCATCTCGCCGAAGTGGTCAGGGTCTACCTTCCCGCGGAAGAACGCCACCTGCTCACCGGTCAGCCTGTCGAACATGGTCATCGTGGAGTAGTCGCCGCCGGAGATGCCCTGAGCGACGTCAGCGCCCATGACGTAAGTCCTGCCTGGGATCGGTGGCTGGTACTGGATCATCCTGTCCTCCTCGTGCACCTCGTACTCATGGGTGGCAGGATGCTTGACGTCACCGATCATGTAATGGTTCTTCATCCCCAAGTCAAGCTGTCCCCTGCGCTGCTGGGAGATTATCTTCTTGTCGAAGACCAATCCGCCCTCGACGCCGAACTCCATGCAGAACTCGCGTCGGAATCGCGCATCGTCACCGGAGTACTCCTTCCTTTTCGCCTCCATCTGCTCCTGCGTGTACTCCCACCACCAGCCGAGCTCCAGCTTGACGAAGCCGTTGTCATCGTCTGTCCACATCCGGTGGAACCTGTCGCCAGCCATCGACGGTGTCGACTCAAGAATCAACGTCCCGTTTTCAGGAAGACCACCGAGGATGGCATCCATTTTCGCGTCAAGATCCTCCCAATACGGTGGCTCACTCAGGAGCATATCCGTGAACGTATATCCGCGGCCGGCGTTCTTCGACGCGATGACCTGGATCTTCGAGTGCATCTTCCCAAACTCTATCTCCGTGCTGGTCTTCTTGGTTATCGTCGGCTTCAGCTCGTCTGGAGTCGTCTCGATGAACAGCTTGATCTTATCCATGAGCTCTCGCGCCATGGCCTGGTTGTACCCGATGATGCCCGCGCTCGTGCCGGGGACCGTTATCGCCCTGTGGTAGAGCCATCCGGCGACGGCGGAGCTAATCCCGAGCTGACGTGCCTTAAGGGCCATCACCTTCCTGTTCGTCTTCAGTACGTTGAACAGGTGAATCTGCGCCTTCTTCAGCCTGAAGTCGATGAGCTGGCCTGACTGCTTACCCTTGATCTTCACGAAGTGCTCTAGGTAGAACTTCGGGTCGCGTATTTGCTCGATTGTCAGCTTTCCCATATTTTACGCAAACAATTCGCGCGCCAACTTCTCGTCCTCAAGCCTCCTCTGCAACTCCTCCTCCGGGACGTCTGGTATGTCTATCAGGTACTGGCCGCCGTCCCCTAGCTCGGCCTCAGGCTCCTCGGTTTTCCCGATCAGCATGTCCTCCCACGACCTGCTGTGGCTCTCGCCCGCCTCTCCCTTGTCGATACCCGTCATCTTTATGAGGATGTTGAGTCCGTCGCGAACTGACGAGTCGCTGTCGGAATCGCACAGGTGCTTGACGCGGCTGACGATGTAATCCATGCTGATGCCCGCCCTGTTGAACGCGTCCATGATCTCGCGGCGGTTCTGTATCTTGTCCAGCGTCAGCATGGCACGGGTGGCCGACTCGAACCCAGCGAGCTCCGCAAGCCTGTTGGGGTTAGTCTCCCCTGAGGCGATTGCCTTGACCAGTCTCCTCACCTTGAGCATCTCGGATGCCCTGGCGGCTCCACCGCTGGGCATCACCTCCGGCTGCAGCAGTTCACCGTCATATTGATCAGACCTTTCCATACTTGCCATTTACCACTTCATCCAGCCTCGTGTCGATATCCGGATTAAACACATCATAAAGGGCGATGTCGGCCATCTCGCTTTTGTACTCCGGGTTTTCCGACTTCCTGATGGAATAGAACGTGTTCGCTGTCGCCCTTGAGATGACGTACTTCTGGTAGCCCAGCTCATCGTTGACGGAGCAGGCGTAATTGACTACGTAATTAAGGAAATCACCGTAGATCATCTTGCGTTTGCTCGCGTGCTCAAGGAGGCCGATCCTCTCGTCCATGTCCTTCACCAGTTTCATGTGAATGAATGAGCACCCTGGGAAGGGCAGCGGTATGCTGTCCAGCTTGATCACCTCGTCCGTGTTGTGGAACTTAGTGCTGTCGATTATGTCGAACCAGTACCGACGCAGGACGTATTCAGCGTCAGGGACCGTAGAGTACGACGGGCGATAGACAAACTTATGGTCAAGTTCCCTCTTGATCCTCGTCCTGAAGGCCTGCTTCTGGGACAGGAACACCAGCTTGAAGTACATTGGGTAGGCGAGCTTGGCCTCAAGCCACGTCTTCTTCAGGGCGTATTTCCACAAGTCATCGTCGACCTCCCTGCACACCGCGTCGTAATCCCTTATCCAGTCCTGGAGGTCGCGCTCCTCACCGGTGTTCTCCTTGCCCATGTACCCCTTCTGGTGAGGCTTGTTGATGTACGGCCTGGTGAGGCGTAATTCCCTCTCCCTCAGCTCGAACCTACCGCTGTTGAGGTCGACGTCCGAGTACCTCTTTGGGTAGTCCTTGATCGGACAGGATTTAATATCGTAAAAATTCGGTTGCATACTAATTTCTATTTTTTGTCTCTTGTCAGCTTACCTTGTCGCTGACAGTCAGCATGGAGCTGATAACGTAGTCGAACATGATTGCCTTGTCGACGCTCTGCGCCGCCAGGCTGTCACGGTACTGGGCGATGCCTTCGGGAGTCGACGGGTCGAACCCAGCCTTGCGGATTTCCTCGTAGATCTCCGTCCATGCCTCTCTGACCTTCTGCCTGACTGCTTCCATGTTCCCGTCATGGTGTGACTGGACCTGGCTGATCAGGTCGGCGATCATGTCCCGCGCCTCCCCTGCCTCCTCGTCCCTCTCGACGTCCATCTGGGCACCGGCCGCAGGTGCCGTGGCCGCGGCCGAATCGCCGACTGTCGCCGGCTCGAACGGTTTGTTGATAACTTGATTTTGGTTTTCCATTTTTTTGTCTTATTTCTCGTAAATGTTCATCTTGTGCAGCGGGATTCCGAGTTGCCTCGACAGCCTCAGCAGCATGTCCTCGGTGACGTTCGGAAAATTCTTCGCATACCCCTGCGCTGACCTCCCCTTAAGGGTGTGCTGGTCTCCGCGCATGAGGGACGGCAGGTAGTCGATGACCTCGTCGCTTGAGTACGGCATGCCGGGTATCTTGCCTAGTATCATCTGGGGAGCCCTAGGTATGAACGACTCACCGAGGGCGGTCGCCGCCATGCCCGTCTTCTTTGCCGTCGAGGCGTCTTCCGGGTAGAGGGGAGTGCCGACAGCCGTCTGCGCCTCGGACATCAGGTGCGGGGCGATGACGTACGTGAACAGCCATGACCCGAACGGGTCGCGGAACAGCTGTGACCTGTCGACGACCTTCATGACGTCGTCCCCCCATCCCTCCCCGTAGTTGCGCTTCGGGTTGGCAAGAAGGGAGAACGAGTACTGAGGCAGGGCGTTAGCCATGTTCAGGTACAGCGGGTACTTCTGGAAGAACGGGATCTTCATCATGGACGGCTCGTCCATGTACGAGTAATACTCCCCCTCCAGCTCCTCCCTCTCCTGCGGGGACTGCGCCCCGCCGAACTCGCGCATCGCCAGGTTCATCTTGGTGAAGGCGGCAGGGTTGGTCTGTAGGGCCGCCAGCCCCTTCGCCCCGAAACCGTACGAGTTCCCGGTGATGTCCACGGCGCCGTTCGTCCTCGCGACCCACGTCCCGTTGTCCTTCACCTTCGGGCACCAGACGGTACCCTCGTACTGGATGACTTCTGTCTTGATGTCACTGGCCTTCCTTTGGTTCCTCTCGGTGACCTCGACGGTCCCCAGGCAGGATTTCCTGGCGGTGACTATCCTGCTTGACCTTCCGGTCATGAGGCACAGCGCCTGGAACGATCCCGTAGAGTCATGGGAAACCCATCCCCTGACCGACCCGCCGGAAACGCACGCGGCATAAAGCACTTCCATCTGCCTGCGGCTTAGCGACGTCACGAGGCTCATGGACAGGGAGCAGCCGTTCTTCGAGAACGACCTGCCGACCCTCTCGATCTCCTCGTCAGTGATGTCCAATTCGGTCTCCTCGACGTAACCGACGTCGGACCCGGTGACCAGCGAGTCGCCGTCCGTCATGTCGTTCGCGGTCTTCACGTCGTACTTCCAGCCGTCGCTTTCGTACCTTGCGGTCACGCACCTGTGGTTCGGCGTCATCACGTAATCCAGGAAGCCGTCCTTGACGCTGAACACGCTTCCCAGCGAGGGAAAGACGTTCACGGCCTCGAGCTCCTTCCACTCGAGAGCCCCGGTATCGGTGTTCATGCTCATGACCGGCTCCCCGATCTTGAGCTCGCTCCACCACTTCCATCCGGACTTGGTGAGGATCTCGGTCTTCTCGTCGCGGCAGAACGAGAAGAACGTGTTGCCGGCTAGGGGAAGCGACCTCATCATCTTCACGAAGCCGGGCATGGCCGAGTAGTTCATGTAGATGTCGTCGACGACCCTCATCGCCGTCTCGGCATCGAGCTTGTACCACATGTTGCCGGTCTTCGTCAGGCTTTCCTCCGTGATGAACGGGTAGCGCCTGGCCAGCTTGAGCATCTCCGCCTCGCTTACGCCGTTGTTCACGAGGTGCGACATCGTGGCGATCTTGAATACCTGGTCGCCCTTGCCGTACAGCTCCATCGGGCTCTGGTACAGAGCCATGAAAGCCCTCGCGAACTTACCCTCGGCGCCTGCCTTGGATGCGCTGTCCCTCATGTTCTTGACCATCCTGGACGCGACGCCGACGTTGACCTCGTTCACGACGAACGACATGGAGGGGTCATCGCCGAGGATGGTGGTCGCGCTCTTGGTCGCCAACTTGGTTGCCTGGTCCTTGTACCCCCTCTTGAGGAACTCGTCGTACGCCAGCTCGTCCATCTCGCCGCTGAGCTTCCTAATCTGGTCGGCGGCCTCGCTTCCCGCATCCGAGCTCTCGAGAGCTTCAGCCAGCTTGTCGAAGAAACTGCGCCTGTCGGTTACCAGCAGCGGGTCAACCCCGAAGACCGACCTGAACGTCTTGGGGTACTTCTCCGCCATCATTAAAATCCCATCGCTCCCGAGCAGTTCCTGGAGCTTTGACAAGTCGTTCAGGTACAGGAACCTCATCGACTTCTTCACGGAACTCGTGAACCCGTGGGCTCCCACGTTGATGCCCGCAAGCATGGCGAACGCCACGTTCCCGGCGTAGGAGTTGAAGATGGACGCGGGGTTGCCGGCGAGCATCGCGGGACGGAAGACCGCGATCGCCTTTCCGTATCCGCTTAGGGTTTCCCTGGCGAACTTGTTAGTCAGGGCCCTCGCGAGCCTCCTGTCGTACCAGTCCATGCCGGTGGCGTAAGTCGAGTACGTGTCCATGAACTTCTGCGCCTCAAGCTGCCTTTCCGGCTCCCATTGCCTGAGCATGTCCGACAGTTCCGGGTCCTTGGCCTCGAACCTCAAGGCGATTGAATCCAGCGCCTCTATCACCTTCTGGGACGCCATGTGGTTGGCCACCACTTCCGATGCCACACCGGCGGTCACCGCCTCAGGGGACGTCTGGTATTTTACTTTGGCTTTTATGGTGTCAATGGCCCCGACCATCCCGTCCGATACGCGGGAGGACAGCGACTCTGCATGCGCGTTGACGGGCATGTTATTCCTTCCCTCGGCAACGCTAATGTCGCCGTCAGTCAACCACTTGTCCCGGTTCTTCAGCTCGTCAGCCATGTCCTCGGCCGTCTTCCTGATAGGCGAGTAGATGACCGCCCGGCTTAGGCCTTCACGGGCCTCGTCGCCCAGCCTCATCGCCTCGACGGCCTTGTTCGCCAGCACCTCGGTAGGGATCAACCTCTCCGATTCTGGCTTTGACAGGACCTTGCTGAGCGTCGACTGCTTGACGATCTCATCGAACTCGGCCGTCGATTCAGCAGTGGCCGTGAACAGCCTGTCGATGTACGTGGGATTTTTGGCCGTCTGAGCGACCTCACCTGTCATGAGCTTCCGATATGTCGGTGACGTGATTTCCGCTACCTTGGACGCCTTCTGGAGAAGCCCCGACTTTGCCGCGACTGCCGCGCCTTTCACGCCTCCCTTGACCATGCCGGCCCCCACCCTCGGGACTATGGCGGTAGTTCCGGCAGTCAGCCAGTTGACGGGATCGAGGGCGATGTCAAGGACGATGCCCCCAGCGAAACCGACGGCGTTTCCGCCGCCCGCCTTCCTGATGACGTCGCCGTACGAGTGGTAGTCCTCGATGGCCTTTGACAGGCCCGAGGCGGTAGTGTCCTGTCCCTGCCCGATGGCCTTGGACAGCAATGCGGAGCCGATCGCAACCGGCGCCCCCAATGCCTGCAGGCCACGCTCGAACATCGAGTAGTCCTTGGGTTCCTTCTCGGGAGTGGCTGGCCGCTTGTTTGCCCCGGAGATCCTTTCCTTCTCCTTGGCTGACCTTATCCTCTTGTCGGAGCTGATGTCCGCCTTCGACGGCGTGCCTGTATAAAACGTAGGAGACTTCTCGGCTGACGCGAGAAGCTTCTCTGATTCTTTCGGTTGGAAAATAGCCATTATTTTTTTCTGAGATTAGCTAAAACGTCATCTTCCTTGGGAATTTTGCCCTTACCGGTGATTTTCCTGAAGATGCTATCGAAAAGGTATTGCTGCGTGTATGCTGCCGACTCGAGCTCCAGTTCACCGCCCTTGCCCACTCCCGAAATTTTCTGCTGGCACCCGATAAGCACCATGTGATTCGTCTCGTGGACCAGGTTTACTACCAAGTCAAACTTGTCGCCGGTCGCGTCCAGCCAGAGGAAACACCTCCGCCCGTCAAAGCTGGTGAAACCTCCGACCCCCCCGTCCGAAGCGGCATCTAGCTTATTCTTGATGGCCTTGACGAACTCCCTGCTGGACTTTGACTTCGTCAGGTACTCGATCACTGCCTCTTTCGGGCATCCATATGCCACAAGCACATCTACCGGGAAGACGCCGAAATCCTGGACGAACAGCCTAGGGGTAGAAAGAAGTTTATTTTTTTTCATATTTGTCTAATTTTTGACTTCTACTCTAATTATATCACGTAGAAAACACAAAACCCGCGAAAAATCGCGGGTTTTTGCTCTTTTATTTCGCGTATGGACCCACTCGGTCCATGTAAGAGACCGAAAACAGCGTGTTGGCGATCAGAATCGCCACCGAAACGGCGTTCTCGAGCGCAACGCACGGCACTTCAGTCGGATCAAGAATGCCTTTCAGCCTGAAATCCGTCTGCATCATGGTAATCGGGTCTATCTCAACCCCTGACGGGGCGTTGATCTCGTCTTCCGAGAGGCCGGCGTTCAGCAGTATCTGCCTCCTGGGGGAGTCGCAGGCCATCAGCACGGCCTCATAACCCGCCGCGAAGTCATCATTCATCCCGCTGAGGTCACCGAGCTCGGTTGCGGCGTTGTAAAGCGCCTGGCCGCACCCGATCACTGTGCCGCCCACCATCGCGGCCTTCACGGCACCCACGGCATCCTCGATCCTCTGGCCGTTCTCGTGCCTCTCGGCATCCGACACGCCACCGACTGACAGGTAGGCGAACCGGAACTTCAGGCCGCGGACGCGCCGGCCGAAATGGGCTTTCTCGAAGTCTGATTCCGTCTCGGAAAGTGACTTCTGGGCGGCCGCCAGCCTGGTCTTGACCGCCTCGCTGTCGGCGTGCCCGCTTCCCATGACGTCGCAGAAGTTGCGGTTGGCGTAGACCCTGCCGAACCTGGGGGCAGTGCCAAGGGTGAAGTCGCGCATGTCGCGCCCGCTCTTGTCGCCGTACGCGACTCCCCCGCCCAAGGCGGCGATGTCGCCGCATATCTCATGACAGCGTGACCCGGAGGCCACGGCCTTGACCGCCAGCACCGGTATGCCCTGCGAGGCGAAGCGCGTAAGCGCGCCGCTCACGGCCTCCGAGAAGCCCTCGGCGACCACGAGGAGCGTGACGCCGGAACCGCCGTTCCTCGCCACAGCCACCGCAGAAACGGCTGGCGTGACGCTGTCGACGTCCTCAATGACGCTGTCGGAGGCGAGGACGGCGACGTCCTCGAGGATGCACGCGCCAATGTCGGGCATGTTGACGAACCTGTCGCTATGGTAGCCTGCCGGTATGCGGAGGCCGCGGGAGACCGAGACTTCCGTCGTCGGCCTGTTCGACAGCTCGACCTGGACGTCAAGGTCATAGTCACCGTCGAACGCCTGGTAGGCGAGGGTGCCGAGCTCTCTCGAGTTCGCGGAAACCACCGCCACCTTGAGGGCGTCATCCGGGCTGAACGGGACGCTCTCCTCTCGAACCTTGGCCTGCACGTCCGTGACCGCCTGCTTCGCCCCCTCGATCACCTGGGCGGACGGCCGGCCGTCCATCGCCCCGGAAAGCGTCTCGGCGAGGGCACCCACGAGTACCGCGGTGGTCGTGGTCCCGTCGGAAGTCTTGGCGAGGGTCTTGAGGCAGGCCATCTTGACCAGCTCGTTCCCCATCTCCTCGACCGGGTCGTGAAGGAATATCTTGCTGCTGACGCTGACGCCGTCCTTCGTCATCTCCGGCACGTTCCCGCGGTACTCGATGGCCACGTAGCGGCCGGCCGGGCCCATGGTGGACCCGATGACGCTGGCGGCAAGCTTGGCTCCGTTTATGAGGCTGATGCGCCCGCGGTCGCTGAGGACGCGGGTTTCCATGGGAGAAGGCATGATGGATGTTTTTATGTTTTATTAGCACTCAAAGAGCGCAGTGAAAAATCACAGCGCCTATTGGGTACCAATTAACGGTACACTGAACGTAGCCAAACTCAGACCCGGCCGGGGTTTTTTGGCTTAAAGCAGATATCGGAAATGTCTTGTCTGGTGTCGCTTCGCCGCTAGTTTGCAACCCAGCGGCGTTCTCGCGGGCAGTGCGCCTGGAGAGCGCCTCCCGCGATCCGCGCGGCTTCCATGGCCATTCGCGGTCCCCGGCTGCCAGCGCGGCGTTTCGCGCCCACCGGGGGTGGTGTGTCAAAGTGTGTTCGTGAGTGAAACTTACACCCCCTCTGAAAAACGCGCAATAGCCAACCCATGTGCATAACTCGAGTTTCCGTCGTTTCCGTGAAACCGTGTGCTATAATTTGGTTAGGACCAAAGGTCACTCTCTTGCGTATTTAGCTAAGACCAGTTATCTTTGGGAAGTGGTGGGCACAAGCCGCTGGGAACAATACCTCGATGCCAGTGCCAAGACCATATTCGTTGGACAGTAACCCAACGTAGAAAAATTGCCAGTTTAAGCCACACTTTCGCCTTGCGATACCGCCTATCGGGTGGCCCTGTTGAGGGGTGTGTCGTTCATTTGACAAACGATTTGCGAGAGGCCTTTCAAGGGTCCCCGAGCTCTCCCACGAGACTCCCACGGGTACCCACGACCTCCCCACGAAGCACTCACTTGGGATAGATCATAGGCTTGATTCTGTAATACGGAACCAATTACCTATGGCACATGAACTTGAGTTGAGGAAGCTCGGGCCATTGAAGGCTTGGGTGGAACGCTGAAGATGGGATCTGATGACCGGCTCAAAAAGAGTAGGCATTGGATAACGGCTTAGACTGAACAGATTAAATCTGAGCAGCTAAGTTAGCTGACGTCAGAATGGATTGGTTTCCGTAAAAAGAAAAGACCGATGATGCCCTTTTAACCACGGCTAATGTCTACGAAGCGTAGCGTTAGCGGAGCGAAGTGGACATTAGCCGTCAGGTCTTGGCGAACGCAGTGAGCCAACCATCACAGCACTTGATAACTTCACGGGTAATCGTGGGAAGAAAGAACGCGCAAGCACGCACGTACGCGTTCATTATATGCATATTTTTCAAAAGTCACTTTCTCCACAGTCTTGACGCAAAAAAACAAAATGTCTACTATTCCAAAGAGGGTGAGCACTCACCATGTAACTTTTTTGCATTATGTCGAAATACACTTTGGAAGACGACGCCAAGACGGGGCTCAAGAGGATCGTGGCCGATGAAGAGTTCACGATCATCAGGCTCAAGAGGACGGTCAAGAAGGGGGAAAGGGGAGGACTGGTGGAAGGACCAGATAACCTGTCCCAGGGCGGCACGTCATGGATATTCGACGACTCGAAGGCCATCGAATCATCGAGCGTGAGGGAGGATGCACTCCTCATCGGCGGTTCGGTCGCGAAAGGAAAATGCATTCTGTCGAAGAAAGCAACGCTGTGCGATGAGTCGGTCGCCACGGATGGGTCCAAGTTGCGTGGCCATGCCATCGTGTGCGACAAGTCGACGATCGGCGGGTTGGCCATCGTCACCGGTAAGTCAGTCGTCATCAGGTCAAGTGTCGGCGGTAATTCCACGGTCGAGGAAAAGTCAGTGGTCAGGAACGTGACGCTGGCCGGAAAAGACAGCGTGAAGGATAACGTCGAGCATTCAGAATGGTTAGAAACCTACAAGTGCGTCGTCAGCGGGATCAAGGCAACGACGTGACCCACCTTCCCGCGGCAATCCGCGCCCTTGACGTCCCGCGGGTGTCGCGGTAGGGTACAGTCAAGGTACAAGTACCGTGCCCCTGCACGCGTGACCACGACAAGCATGGGCTGGATCCTAGAGGCTGCCGCTGGCCTTCCGGCCAGGCTTTCCTACAGGACCCCGCTCTTGGTCACGCCTTCCGGCGCACGGGCTGAATCCGGCCGCAAAAATGGCCGTGCATGGCAAGACTAATCACCTGCCCGAAGATATACATGGGCAGAAAGCCCCCGAGAGCCGTTGTTCCATTGATTGCGGAGACTTGTGCCACAACGGGGGAAACGCCTAGCTCCTCACGTGGCCGTCCGCGGGACGGCCGGCGTGACGGCGGAGTGGACAGTGGCGGAATAGGTAGACGCCGAAAACGTGTGGCTATAGCGGTGGCTGAGCGAAAGCCATGAAGCCAACAAGGCACCGCATCAAGCCATCGGGGACAAAGTGCCGACTTACCCATGCGACGTGACACTGCTCACATTGAGCCAAATCGTCGCCTGTCCAACCGCCGTCAAGCCAAAAGCGTGAGACAACCAAAAGACTCCCGGGCGAATATTCCCGGGCAAAATCGCGCCTGAAGTCATGTGAGGCTCCAGGACAGAAAAAAACTCCATAAATGTCAAATGATACCCTTAAGGCCACGACCTCCGTGGAAGCCCCCGTGAAACGTTAAATTCGTGCCTTCCAGCTCACAAGATCTTCAAGAAGAGCGCGTCGATTGCACGCACACCCGCCGTTCACGCCAAAACATGCACCAACCAAAACAACATCACTGACATGAAAACACGCAATTTCATCACCGTGACAGGCGAGGACGGCCGGGAGCATCCCGTCGTGGCCGACCCCGACGGGTTCGTCCCCAAGGTTCTCGAGGACGGCCGCCGGTGCTACTGCGGCAAGTACCCCAAGTGCTACGCCTGCAGATTCCACGACCACGACGAGATGACGGCCGAGGAGCGAAAGTTCTGGAACACCGGCGACTGGCGGATCAACCGGGCCAAGTGCCTGGAGTGCGGCGAGACCGTCACTTCCGCCAGCCTCCATGACTTCAGGAAGTGCCGGTGCGGCAACCTGGCCGTCGACGGCGGGTCGTGGTACCTGCGGAGGATGTCGCGCGCCGGGAACGGGTCATACGAGGAGATGTCGGCCATGTACGCCGACGCCAAATGAAAAGCGCGCCCACACGCGCTTTTTTCGTGATATACTTACCGGTGAGGGGCAAGAGGCAAAACCCACCGAACAAAAATGAAAAAGACGGAAACAAAATGCGAGTGCGGCTCAAGCGTCACCGTCGCCAGGCCGAACGGCACCGGCGGGGTGACGATGGAGTGCGCCAGGTGCAAGAGGAGGTACTGAAATGTCGTTCACGGTCCGATACTGCGACTTCTGCAAAAGGAAGCGCAGGCACGTCAGGATACACGTCATCCCGGAGAATGACCCGAGGGCATACGCCTGCGTCTATTGCGGTTACCCGTACCACCCAATGCCGAAGGAGAAGCCATGACCGACATGGAGAGGCTGATCATACTCGAGAGGGCGAGGAGGCTGACCATCCGCGCCGAGGCGCTGCTTAACGCCTACGGCCCGTCGCGGCAGGACGACTACGACAAGCTGGTCGTGGAGATCATCGACCACCTCAAGAGGACGCTGCACGGCTGAAGAAGCTTCGCTGCTGAAGAAGCTTCGCTGCTGAAGAAGCTTCGCTGCTGAAGAAGCTTCGCTGCTGAAGGAGATTCGCCTCCAACGCCTTACCGGGAGGGACAGGCCAGCTTTGGCCCGCCCTCCCTTTTTCGTGCGCTTGACCGCCTCCCGCGACTGGGTATACGGTCAAGGCATGGGGGAGGGCGAAATGGCCCCGACTCCTGGAAAAAACAAAAAAATGGGCAACAAGAAGAACGTCGTCGCCCTCGTCATGACGCCGCACGACGAGGCGATGCTGAAGGTCACGGCCGGCGCGCGGCGCGCCGAGGCCGACGAGGTGAGGATCGAGGAGGTCGTGGCGGCGATCGCCGCGGCCTCGCCGTACCACCTCCGCCTGCTCGCCATGCCGTTCGTGCCGCTGTCGCGCGGCGGAGAGTGGCGCAGGCTCGTTGACGCGCGCGGCCTGTTCGCGACGAGGAGGGCCGCGGAGGCGATGGCCCGCGAGGCCCGCGCGCTCTTCCGCGCCTGGGACGCGATGGAGGCCCCGATCGGCGACGTGGCGGAGGCGCTGTCGCGCCACGCCCTCGCCGGGATGGGCGAGGCGGTGTCCATGTGCGAGGGGACGTGGCCGGCCGCGCGTCCAGCGGGCCGTGCGCAACTCCCCGAGGGCATAGCGAGAGACTGGGCGTCCATGGAGGGCCGCTACGCGGCCGCCCATGACGCCTCCAGGGCGCCGCGGGACGCCGGGAGGGCCGCGATGCGCGCGGTCGGGCGGTAGGCTGGGGGGGGTCGGTCGCAAGGCGCGGCCGGCTCTTTTTTTTTTGGGAATTTTTTTGGGGAATTTTTTGGGGATGGCGCGGGAGGGGCCGCGGGATGGCGCGGGATGGCGCGGGATGGCGCGGGATGGCGCGGGATGGCGCGGGAGGGCGCGGGACGCGCGGGAGGGCGCGGGAGGGGGCGCGGGAGGGCGCGG
>Ga0172380_10000421_pt1 | contig 84538 bp, 82 predicted proteins | sample Leawe162metaG_FD_119747 | JGI IMG/M metagenome (GOLD analysis project Ga0172380, IMG submission 119747) | Leachate microbial communities from a municipal landfill in Southern Ontario, Canada - Leachate well 162 metaG | ecosystem: Engineered > Solid waste > Landfill > Unclassified | place... | reverse complement strand
GTGCGTAGGCAAAAGACGAGTGATGAGCGCTAAAAATTTAGCGCGAGCTTCAGCAGAAGCGCAGTGTAAATTTTAGCGAAGAGTGAAGTCTTTGCCCCAGCAACGAGCCAGGTACAAATAAAACATGAAAATATCAGGCACGAGAAAATACAGAATAGATACGAAATATTGAAACTTAATTTAAATCACAAAAATAAAAAACCACTGACGTAAATCAGTGGCTTAAGACAAGAAAAGCTTATTTATTCTTTGCAGCTGACTCACCAGCCAAGTGGCCGGTTGACCAGCACATCTGCAGGTTATATCCCCCAGTCGGACCATCGACATCGATGATTTCCCCAGCAAAATAAAGGTTTGGAACGATTCGAGAACGCATGGTCATTGAATCGATTTCCTTGGTTGAAACTCCGCCGCTGGTCACCATCGCTTTTTCAAAACCAAACAAACCATCAAAATTCATTTCCAGATGCTTGAAAAGATTCACCAAAATGTGACGTTCTTTGCGACTGATTTTAGCGGCGTGCTTCTCCAAATCAATTCCGGAATAACGCAAAACGAAATCCAAAAGTTTCGGTGAAAAAACATCAAACAAACAATTGGCCAATTTCTTGTCCGCATTTCTTTCAAAATCGGTCAGAATTATTTCATCCAATTGCTCAGCTGTTAAATATGGTTTTAAATCCAAAACAAGTTTGATGTCTTCATCACTTTCAGAGCTCAATTTGCCAAGACCACGACTCATATTGAGCGCCAAAGGTCCAGAAAGTCCATAGTGTGCAAACATCAAATCTCCAGCATCTGTGAATTTCTTTTTGCCACCCTGATAAACAGCAATGGAAACACTGCCAGCGCTCACGCCTTGCAGCTCGCCCACCCAATCTTCCTTGATTTTAATTGGCACCAACACTGGCAAAGGTTCAATGATTTTATGCCCCATTTTTGCTGCCCATTCATAACCATCCCCCATTGAGCCGGTGGCTGGATATGATTTTCCACCAGTAGCGATGATCACGTTTTTTGGAAAAAGCTCACGTTTTTTAAGTTTGATTTTGCTAATTTTGTTTTCTGAGTCCAAAGAAAAATCAACCACATGGGCTTTATATAGAAAAGTAATATTATTCTCTTTTAATATGCTCATCAATGCATTAAGCACGTCTTGCGCTTTATCGCTGACTGGATACACTTTGCCATTTTTTTCAATCTTAGTTGGCACGCCATGATTGGCAAAAAATTCTTGCACAGAGCCTGGACGAAAAGCGCTCAGCGCAGAAAGCAAAAACCTACCATTCTTGTATAGATTGGAAAGTTCCACGATATTGTCCTCATCTTGCGTGATGTTGCAACGACCATTGCCTGCCATCAAAAGCTTCTTGCCAGGCTCTTCTTTCTTGTCCACCAACGCCACGCGAGCGCCTTTTTGCGCAGCACGAATCGCCGCCATCATCCCAGCCGGACCACTTCCAATCACCACCACATCAAATTGTTCTTCTACTAGTTTTTTCATAAACTACACAATAACACGTTTCTATTTACTTGTCCACTATAACCCTTTACTTGTTTAAAGGATTATGTTATTCTATATCTTCATTAAGCTAATACTGCTTTATGAACTTTATAACTTTATGAACTTTATAACTTTTGTATGTTGATTGACGATATTAAAATTGAAGTGGCAGCTGGACACGGCGGCAAAGGCTGCGTGGCTTTCAACAAGAACTTGATGAGTCTTGGACCGGCTGGTGGAAGCGGTGGCAAAGGAGGCAGCGTCATTTTTGTCGGTGTCTCAGATTTGAATGCGCTTGGTCAATTTCGCTTCAGAAAGCAAGTTAACGCCCAAAACGGCCACGAAGGAAAAGGTCAGTTTTGCGATGGACCAGATGCCCATGATGAAATGATAAAAATTCCCGTTGGAACTGTGATTCACAATTTGACCACTAGGCAAGACTCTGAGATTACTAAAGTTGGACAAGAAATTTTGATTGCCAAAGGAGGACGAGGAGGCAGAGGCAATTTTCAATTCCGCGGATCAAAAAATACCACGCCGAAAGAATTCGAAGTGGGAAAGCCTGGTGAGGAATGTGAACTTCGTTTGGAACTCAAAATGATTGCCGATATCGGTTTCGTGGGACTGCCTAATCTTGGCAAGTCATCTCTTTTAAATGAACTGACCAACGCCAACGTGAAAGTGGCCAACTATCAGTTCACAACCCTTGAACCAAACCTTGGAGTTTATTATGGTTTGATTTTGGCTGACATTCCAGGACTGATTGAAGGAGCTTCAGACGGCAAAGGACTTGGCATAAAGTTCTTGAAACACGTGGAACGCACCAAGATTATGTTTCACTTTCTGGCTGCTGACAGTGAGGATATTTTGGCTGATTACAAAACCATCAGAGCAGAACTTGCCGCTTTCAATCCCGAGCTGATTGAAAAACCAGAATATATCTTGGTTTCCCGCTCTGATACCGTCGATGAAAAACAACTGAAAAAAATTCTTACGAAGGCCAAAAAAATCAACAAGAATGCTATTCCAATTTCAATTCATAACTGGGAGCAATTGCAGGTAGTCAAAGAAATTTTGAATGAATTAGACAAGCAGAAGTAATCAGTTCTTACCACCACCAAAAAGGAGGAAGTCGCGATGAAAAAATATTATGCCTGCAGGATAGATGATCCATATTTCATACGGCTTAAGAAAATTTTAAGTCCGATGATTAGCGACATCTTGAACGGCAAACAGGATGCCAGTCGAAAAGCGATTCGTTTGATGCGCTCAGCAATAACCAGAATTCCAGCAAAGCGCTTTAAGGATCATGAATACACACAGCAAATTTTTGATGCCATTGAATCATATCTGTCTTCCGGCGACCAACTCATAAGGAAAATTGCACGCAAGCAAAAGACCGACCGCTTAGAGGTGAGCAAAACAATTGCCTGCGATTGCTTGGAGTATTTCTCATTCCTACCAATGCAACTGGAGCCTATGCAATTGGAAAAAAATCCAGAATTTGTTCACAACTACATAGCCACCATGGATAACATTTTCATGCTTCTAAGAAAAATTGAGCATAGAAAAAGTCAAATCAAGCAGCTGAAGGCCCAGCTCGCAGAGCTCAATTGAAAAAATGAGCTGCAAAAAAAGAAGGCGCCCTAGAAAATTCTAGGGCGCCTTAACTTTTTAGAATTTAGCCACAGCCAAGTCGCTTCGCTCTCAATAGGGCTTCCGCCCTCTTGTCCTCCTTCATCGGTCACCCCACACGAGGAAAATACTTTTTCCCGACCCCCTTTGATTTGCTTGGACGAAGTACTAGAACTTCGCCCAACCAAATATCTCGGTGAAGTTTCCGATGATGATCTGGATAATGTTCTGTCTTTTCTTGGGGGTGAGCAATGCAAAGTCAGAAGAGACGGCTTCGTTGCCTGAAGCATCGATGGATTTCACTTTGAAGTTGTAGACAGTTCCAGGTTTGAATATGGTGATGACTCCAATGTGACCAGTGGTAATGTTGTCAGTGATCTTGAATTCCTTTTCTTTGCCGTTTCTGCCTTCTTTGTAGAGAATGCTGGAAGTCGCTTGTTCATCAGTTTTCCAAGAGATGATGGCCTGCACCTTGTCATTTTGAGTCAGAGCGCTGTCTGTCTTGATGTTTTCAATTTTCGGAGGTTGTTGGTCTTGTCCTGTGGTAAGGTCCGGCGCTTTCAGGGTGGACTCGGTTCCTTGTTCGTCTCTCACTGTGATTGTCAGTGCGAAGGTGGAGCCTTGATCGAGATTGGTCAGTTCGATCTTGTGGTCGGTGCTGAGTTCTCTTGCTCCGGCTGAACCGGTTTTTTGTCCGTCTTTGACGTCGGCGTACAACACGTTGGAATCAGTCGGTACGTTGGTTTTAAAGGCTACTGTTGCTCCATGTTCATTAACATCATTGATAACTATATTGGTTATCTTAGCGGGAGATTTTGGTTCGAAAGTTTGATCAGAAGAAGCAAAGAATCTTCCATCTTTGTCTTTGCCTTTGACTCTGTAGTGATAGGTGGTTCCTTGGGTCAAATTGGAAAGTGAAATGGAATGGTCCTTAGAAAGAGAGCTGTTTTCCTTCTTTTCTCCGTAGCTAGTAGAGAGGCCATATTCCACCGTGGAGGTTGTCTCTTGGTCAGTCTGCCAAGTCACTGTAGCTTCACCTAGATTCAATGATTGTACTTTGATTGATGAGAGTGAAGATGGTGAGGCGGTAGTGAAAGAGGCTTCAGAGGATTGCGAGATATTGCCAGCAGCATCCGTGGATGAAACCATGTAGCTATATTTGGTGGCAGGGATAAGACCTGTCAGAATGACTATGTGGGAAGTCGTATAATTGTCTTTACTTGAGTTAACACTATCGTTGCCAATAGAACTTCCATAATTATTATCCAGTCCATACCGCACACTACTGTTTCCCTCTTCGTCGCTGTCCCAAGTTATAGTTGCACCTTCCCCAAAAATACTGGCGATTTTCACATTGCTAATTGTCGGAGGCAAATTGTCAAAACCAGCAGTGTCACTTTGAAAAATCATCTTGTCCAAAGTCGTGAATTCTTTTTCATTACTTGAAATCGCCACTGCTTCAGGCAAGTTGTCCTTGCAAGTCACTTTGTAGTGATGTTTGGTGGAAAACAGCATCCCGGTGAGAGCAAGGGCGTGGGATACGTTGTAAGTGTCAGCTTTTTCTTTCACTGGAACGTAGGTGTATTCATTGGGGGCAGTCCCATATTCGACGAAGCAGTTTGCGATCTGGTCGGTTGCAAAAGAGATCACCGCGGCTGTGTCGGTCAGCATGGAAGGATTGGGTTCTTCGAAAGTTATAGTTTCGAGAGGAGGATGATCAAGACTTGCATCCACTGCCATGTTGAAGGAATATTCGCTGGAAGTTGCGCTGCTTCCATAGATATCTTTGGAGACGACTTTGTAATGATATTTCGGATCGGTGTTGTCCAGATCCGAGATGATATAGGTGTGATTTTTCTGCAAAGTCGTGTTTTCGGCCAGTGTCGTGTACGGTCCTCCGGGAGATTCGGAATATTTGATTTGGGATGTGGCATCTTCATCCGTTGTCCAGATGATGACAGCTTGATTGATGGTGGTTATCGGAGCTGAGACTTCGGTGATGACAGGCGCTTGTTCATCCTTGTCGGTGGTGAAATTGTACAGCGCTCCGGCATTGTCAGCGATCGTTTCTCCTCCATCATCATCCACAGCTTTGATGGTGAAATAATACGGGAGACCTCTTGTCAGATTGGAGATTGTCTTTGAATGTGTGAGTTCTTTTTTGGCATCTTCCAAGATGACAGGCTCGGTCAAAACCGCTCCGATATGATTTTGCGAATAGGCAATGACGGAAGGCACGGACTTGCTTGTCATCCAATTGATGCGTGCTTGGTCTTCTCCTAATACTGTGATTTCAATATTGGTGATGGCCGGGCTGTCGGTGGTGGCAAAAGAATATCCGTCAGTGCCTTGCAGGCTTTCTCCGATCTGTCCAGACGCATCGACTGACTGCAATTTGAGATAATATGTTTTTGCGGGAGCAAGGTTTGTCAGCATGAGATTATGTTTTCCGATTTCAGCGGCACTGTTTGCCATGGTCATAGATCCTTGCATCTTCGCTTGATTGAAATCTCCACCTGTCTTGTCCATGTATGCCACCATTGAATTTGAAATCGTGTCGGTGTCCCAAGAGACCAACGCTGAGGTTGAAGTTATGCTGGAAACTGAAACTGCGGATATGACAGGTTGAACTGAACCAGTCGCTCCTGCCCCACCTTCGCCAGCATCTTGAATTCCATTGGCTTTGCCGTTGACGATTGCAGAGTAGGCGGAAACGTTTCCGTCGGCGTCATTGGCAGTGATGCGGTAATAGTAGTTGGCGTCGCCAGTGACACTGCTGTCGCCGTAATAGTTGGTGAGTCGGTCGGTGATGGTGCCGACAGCTGTCCAAGTCGTTTGATCGGTGGAGCGATAAATCTTGTAGTGGTCAAAACCCGGAGTCGGCAAAGTTATGGCTTTCCAAGCTGAAAAAAGTCGAAACTCAGATGGAACGACGTTCAAATTGGAAGTGTCCTGCACCATCATGGCATAAGGAACTTCCGGCGTGGTGGCGGAGAAAATAGCTGAAGAAAAGCCGTTGATATTTTTGACTTGGAAATACACGGTGGCCGGAGAGGACGACAAAGTCAGCTGTTTGGTTTCGCTGTACGCTTCCCAATCGGCTCCATTCAAAGTAGGACTGGTGGAAACTTTCATCAAAAGCGGTGTGACGTCGGTCGCATCCAAAGTCACCACTGCCGGAGAAACCGAAGCATCAACCTTGATCGGCACCGCTCCCAACACCGGAACCATCGTGTTGAGAGTGAAAGCGGTGGAATCTTTTTGAGTGGTGTTAGGTCCGGGTTCATTGTCAGTGACAACAACTCTGATTTTTGCATTGTCCACATTGGTGTTGTTGCCAAGTTGGGCGGACGCGTTCCAGGTCACCGAATAGCTAAGGAAATCAACTTCTTCCACTGTTTTCGGATTGCTGGCGCCAATTGAAAGTCCACTGGTGATTTGCGCGAAAGTTGCTCCGTTGTCGAGCGAATAGTAATAGCTTGGGGTGAGTAAGTTCGGAGTGGCCGTGCCGCCTGTGGTGTCAGGGTCGCGCACTGAAAAATCAATATTAACCGCACCAGTCGAATCTTGAGTGGCCGCCATACCGCCATCTCCCGTTGTTGGGAAGTTCGGATCAAATTCCGGTTTGGCATTGACGACATATCTAAGACTGATGGCTGAAAGAGTCGGAGTCACTGAAGTGTCATTCGTCGTCAGGAACGCTTGGTATTGAACCCATTGATCATTGACGCTGTCAGTCAGCTCGCTCGACAAAGTTTCGCTGCCGTCCGGAGCGGTGAAATATGTTTGGCTGGTTCCATCGGTTCCCATCCAGGAAGTCCAGGTGTTTCCATCCGGAGAAGTTCTGAGTTGGAATTTCACATCAGTTTGTGTCGGCAGATTTTCACTCCATTGGATTTTGGAAAGAATGTTGACTTGGGATCCGGTGTCATATGGAGAGGAAATCAAAACTGGAGGAAGAATCTCATAATTCACGTTGATGTTGCTGAGAGTCGGTGTTGCAGTTGCATCGGTAGTTTTGAGGCTCACGGCAAAGTCCAAGGTGCCGCTTGCAACGGTCTTGAATCCCCCAGTGGTTTCCCACTGCGCTTGCGAAATGCCTTCCACGCTAGATTTAACCATGCCATCCGTTTCCAGATTAGCCAAACTGGAATTTGTCCAAGCGCTTCCGTTCCAGAATTTCCAAGTGGCGCGATTATCAAAAGAAACCAAATATTTAAGACTGGTATTAGTGGGAGTAGTTTGAGTTAAAGTGACACCACTGATATGTCCCCAGGTTGAAGTGTTTTTCTGAGATGTTGCGGAGGTGGTTAGGTAGTAGGATTGGGTTGGGTAATCAGGACTCACACCAGCTAAACTAGCCTCACCCGCCAAAAAGTCCGTTCCGCTCGCCGCATCTTGCTGCACAAAATTCCCCTCATTGGCCAGCGTAAAATCAACCGACGTGGTTGCGGTTTGATTTTTCGGATAAGATTTATATGTGATTATCACATCAGCAACTCCAGGCACAATCAGACCATCATAAGAAAAAGTAATTTGATATTGAATGTTTTTATGACTACCCAGAGATGCCAAACTTTGACCATTGGTCACTGCCGTCCAATTTCCGCCATTGGTCCAAGTGCCATCAGAAGTGGCCGTGTCACCAGCTTTCACGCCAACCGTTATTGAGGAATTTGCTGGCGCAGGGCTCGTTCCAGTGCTGGAATTTATTTCAGTCCAAGAAATATTATCAAACGCCACTTGCGTTGGATTTGTTTTTACTGCTGAAACAATATTTGCAGAATTGGAATATGCATGAACAATATTTAGCGAGAATGCAAAAAATATTAAACAAAGAGTAAGAACTGAAAATACTGAAATTATTTTATTAAACATAAAGTTTCGCATTTATTTTACACATCTAACATATCCTGGGCTATTTTTTCCGTTGGATGCTTGTATTCCGCTTGAAAAATTCTTATACCAAGCACCAATTGAGTCTTTTTCATTGGCAGACCAATAGAACGATGAGCCAGCCCAAGTTTTAAATCCACCAATCGTAGCATTGTTATTATACATACAGACCAACTCAGTTAAATTTGGCAATCTGCCTCCCACATCTTTGCATTCTTGGCGTGCTGGGTAGGTTGTATTTGTACCAACATTAAAAATAACGGAATTATCAGAAACCAAGACACCGCCTGAACACTGCGGAGCGGCACAAATAACACGGACAGTCTGCCAATATGCATCAGCTAAATCTGTTTCATACACAAGAACACCACATGGACTTGTTTTCCATGGGTCATGACAAACCCCTGCCGTACAGACTCCAACACGACACTCATAACCATTTACGCATGTTGCACCTTCGAGCTTTAATGCATAAACAACCCCAGACGCCCCAAGGCCGCTCACGTAAACATTGGTTTTTGCTTGTGCATTAAAATCCGCGTCGGTCGTGTCCACAAAGGAACCGCTTGTGGCAGCCAATTTCACATCGCTTCCAGCCGCAATATTCGCATCCTTGGAAAAAAACTTATCCCAATTTGTTTTATTTAAATCATGACTGGCTGTAGTAATCACATCCACTCCCCCATTCCAACTGTTTTGCATCCAAGTGTATGTTGCCCCTATTGATTTTGAACCCGGAAAGAATACCTGCATCATCAAAATCATGACACAAATTGAAACCGTCGTTGAAAAAGCGCTACCAGTCAATATGCGAACCTTTTTTTGATAACGCTTGAGATGGGTGTACGACTCAAATTCCAAACTGCATGCTCCTGCAGAGTCAAGACGCGATTTCAATTCCTGAATCCTCAAGTGATTACTAGCTGCATCCTTAAACAACAGGTGCCAATGATCTATGCAGAAAATTTTTATTTTATGCAGAAATGTCCTGCTTTTTAATTTTTGTTTGCTTTTCTGAATTTGCTCACTCTGATCTTGTTTGATTTCATTAACTTTTTTCCATGCATAAAAACCATCCATTTGTCGATTAAGCGGAAAAATTTCTTGATTTTCCTGTTTTTTTTCTATTTCTTTTTTGGAGAAAAACATTCTGATGCTATTGATAAAAAAACTTTCACAACACATGCCAAAACTTTCACTTATTATACACCCCTTTCAACAATGAAACTAATCAATACAAATGTTATTTCTTCAAAATATAGCGCAGCAAAAAATCGCTGGTTTCAATAGCCAACGACTCAATGCAAAAAACAAGAAAATTATTAGTTTTTAACTGAAGAATGATGATTTTTACTGGGCTCAATCGCATGCAAAATCGCATTGACCAAGGAAAGAATCAAACTGAAAAGCAGCGCCCACCAAAAACTTTGCACGTGAAAACCGTCCACCACCCTGCTAGTAAGCATGATGATTCCAGCATTGATAACCAAAGTAAAAAGTCCCAACGTTAAGATGTTTATCGGCAGTGTCAAAATGACGAGAATCGGTTTCAAAATGGTATTGAAAAGTCCCAACACCACCGCAACAACCAAGGCTACAAAAAAACCTTTTAAGATTATTCCAGGCAATAGATATGCGGTAATCATAATTGCCAGCGCCCTCAAAAACCAATGCAGAATAATACGCATAATAATTGTGTAGATTAATAAAATTATTTACACGTTCATTATACAATGTTAAAAAATATATTACCAATTTGAAATTTTTAATTTAAAATTTGAATTGAATTTTAAATGTCTTAATTTTAAATTTAATAATTAAGATTTTATTTAAAATTTTAAATTTCAAATTTAAAATTATTTATGCAGATATTCTTTAATAATATCCTCTACCTCACTAATAGTATCCGTCTCCATCAGTTTGGCGCGCAGTTCCTTGGCACCGTCAAAACCGCTCACATAGGCCTTGAAATGCTTTTTCATCACGTGATAACCTTTGATATTTTTGCTTGAAAGCTCTTTCTCGAAAAGCTTGGCGTGCTCAATCATCACCGCAAATCTTTCAGGTAGTGGAATATTTTCAATTTTTATTTTCTTGTTGAAAAACCATGGATTGCCAAAAATTCCACGACCAACCATTATTCCATCCATGTTAGATTCTTTGGCTTTTTGTTTTCCATCCTCCAAACTTTGCACATCTCCATTGCCCACAATAATCACGCCGTGCTCCTTGGCTAGCTCAACAATTCTTGGCGCCAATTCCCAATGTGCAGCAACTTCTGACATTTCCTTGCGCGTGCGCAGATGCACCGTCAGCACCGCTGGTTTTTCTGCCAAGATTTCCGGCAGCCATGTTTCAATTTCATTTTTATTGTATCCCAGACGAGTTTTGACTGACACCGGAACATCCCCTGCTGCTTCTTTGGCGGCGCGGATCAATTCTCTGGCCAATTTTGGATTTTTGATCAATGCGCTGCCAGAACCTTGTTTTTCCACGCTGCGATCAGGACAACCCATATTAATTTCAATTCCATCAAAACCAAGTTCACACAAAATTTGCGTTGCTATTTTGATATTTTCAGGCTTGGATCCAAATATTTGCGCCACAATCGGATGTTCATTTTGTTCGTAGCGCATATCTTTCAGTAAAGCTTTACGCCCTTTTTCATTGGCCAAGCCATCAGCGCTCACAAATTCCGTATAAATAACATCCGGTTTGCCATATTTAACTAGCATCTGCCTTTGCGCAAAGTCTGTCACATCAGCCATTGGTGCCAACACGACAAATGGTTTCTTTAGTTTTTCCCAAAAATTCTTTTTCATAAGTGCCTAAAAATATAATTTTTGATTTCCAATCTTAATTTATGAAAAACAATAATTATCTTTCCAAATAAAAAGTCATCAGCAATCGGCAATCAGTCATCCTTTGATTCGATGACTGGTTACTGATGACCGATGACTAAGTGTATATATTTTATTCGAAAAATGCAACCCTTTCAATTGGCGCTAAATGATGCACTAATCTAACTATTATTTCTCTACTGTGTTTCCACCATTAGCTTTTTTGAAACCAACTTTCCAACTCGGTTCATATTCATTGTCCCATTCGTCTTTCACGACCACTGTCTCACCTTTCATCAAGGTTGAAAGTGCGATGTCGTTCATCATTTCCTTCTCAGTTTCCACGTCATGCTTCAAGTCTTCCAGTTTCTCATAGGCGCGACCAAGCTGCACTTGAATGCGAGCTTCGATAGCTTGTTTTTTCTCGCGCAAAACCTTGATCTGTTCCACAATTTCCTCATATTCATCAGCCTGAATCAGCGCGTCTTTGTACATATCACGCAAATCTTTTTGTTCCTTTTTCATCTCACGGATGTGGTTGAAAACCTCTTGAATGTTTTGCATTTCTTTTTGTTGTTAGTTATTAGTTATTTGTTGTCAGTTAATTCCTGCAACGTTTTTTCAGTATAGCATATTCCCAATTATTGAAAAAGGGTGACAAAAAACAAAAAAGGCGCCGCTAATTGAAAGCGCGCACCAATTTTTTTGTTTGTTTTTGTTTTTGTTTTGTCCTATCTCTTAATTTATCATTTGTTTATAATAATAATCCACGTCTTTAATCCATTTTTCACTGCCAGCAGCTTCAGGACCATCACATGAATATCCACATTTCCAGATAACCATTTCCTTAGCGGTATCAATTTTCTCTTCATTCACCAGATGACTGAGTCGTGCTCCCACAATTGAAACAGCTTCTTCAGGAGAATCGAAACAAGTATGACCACCTGATCCCATTCGGTCTGATTTCAATCTAAATCCCCAATAGTTATAACAGTCCTCACCATTCAAAACTGGCTTACGATCTCCCCAAGCGCTTTCCTTTTTTGCAATCGCAACCAAAAAGGCTGCCACCTTGGGATCTTGCTTGGCAATATAACGTGTCATTTTTGCAATTGGATAACCTTGCACCATTTCATTTATTTCCCTCTCTCTTAAGGCATTTCTTTTTATTTCCACTCCAGCAACCTGAGGCTGCTGAATGTTTGTTTCTACCTCCTTTTTTGTCATGTTTTGAAATACCAAAACAGAACAAGCAAAAATTATTGCAATCGCTAAGAGTAAAAATTTCCCATGTTGCGGATGAACATTTCCAAAAGAAAGAATGTTATTATTTTGTTTTCGAGATTTCCTGATAACCTTTTTTCTCAAAACAGCGGTTGCTACTTTTTTTACAGCTGCTTTTGTTTTTGATTTGGTGGTTTTTTTGATCTTTTTAGTTACCACTGCCTTTTTTGAAATTTTCTTTATGGTTGTCTTTTTTGGCTTGATTGAAAGATTCTTCTTTTTCTTTAAAGAAGCTGCTTTTTTCTTATTTGGTTGTTTTTTGATGTTTTTTTTCATCCAGCAGTAGAAATTTGAATGGCCTCTGGCCGATAAATTTCAAAATAAAACCTTATTTCTAACTCAAATTAACTTGTTTTTCAGTTTTATGTTTCCAGCTGATAAATTTTCAAATTTTCACTGCTGGATTCATAATATGTCGTAAAACATGACAATAAAGCAAAAACGGGCTTTCACCCGTTTCGACTCTATCTATTCCTATGTATCTAGTATACACCCAAATGGGATTAAAGTCAATACATTTGCTCAAACTTAAACTAATTCTTAAGCCATGTCCGGTATTGATAAAAATGTTTCCAAATTTTCAATTTCCAATTTCAAATTTCCAAACAAATCTCAATGACTAAATTTTAAAATTTTAAAAAATTTCTCTACCATATGAAGCAGAGTGATAAAAGTTATAAATATTTTCTTTTTTTCAATTCAGCTGGAAAATATTCTTGCCCTTCACTGTCTTCCACCGGTGTATATTTGTAACCTTTGCCATAACCCAGCTTTTCCATCAGCTTTGTTGGAGCATTGCGAATATGCATCGGCACCGGCAGGTTGCCATATTCCTCTACATCTTTTTTAGCTTTGTTGTATGCAAAATATGAATCCACGCTCTTGGGAGACTTAGCCATATACACCACCAACTGCGCCAAATGTACGGAGCATTCAGGATAACCCAATTTATGACAAGCGTCGAAAACATTATTAGCCAACACCAAGGCGAAGTTATCAGCCAGTCCGATGTCTTCCGAGGCAAAACGCAAGAGCCTTCTTGCGATATAGGTCGGTTGTTCGCCGCCTTCAATCATGCGCGCCAACCAATACACTGCTGCATCGGCGTCGCCTCCCCGCATTGATTTGTGCAGCGCTGAAATAATATTATAATGCTCTTCCCCACTCTTATCATAATACAAATGTGATTTCTGAATAATTTGCCTGAGCAATTCCCTGGTGATAAGCTTGCTCTGGTTCGCTGCTGCTTCCAAAGTGTTGAGCGCCATGCGCGCATCGCCGTTGGCCAGCATCGCAATTTCCTTGATTATTTCAGGAGATGCTTCAATCTTCTTGCTGCCCAATCCTCTTTCGTTGTCACCAAGAGCCTTTTCAATAATTTTTTCCAAATCAACCACTTCCAATTTATTGAGCACAAAAACTCGAGAGCGCGACACGAGCGCTGAGTTCACTTCAAAGCTTGGATTTTCAGTGGTCGCCCCAATGAGCGTCATTAACCCTTGTTCCACATGCGGGAGCAGCGCATCTTGTTGCGCTTTGTTCCAACGATGAATTTCATCCACAAATAAAATTGTTTTTTTCTTTTGCCACTCATTTTCCTGCGCCTTCGTGATGACTTTGCGCAATTCCTTGATACCACTAGTCACCGCACTAATTTTGATAAAGTCGGCGTTGGTCTCATTGGCAATAATCGCAGCCAGCGTGGTTTTCCCTGAGCCAGGCGGTCCCCATAAAATCATCGATGGAACCTGATCATCCTTGATAGCCTTGCGCAAAAAAGAAGCTTCTCCAATCAATTCTTGCTGACCAAAAAACTCCTCAAGCGTTCGAGGTCGCATCTTGTCTGCTAGTGGCGCATGCTGCAATGAATTTTCTTTTGTCATAATAATATCAATCTACAATGATTTTCCAATTTTAATCGCCACAAAAACTCCAGCAATTCCACCAATTCCACTGAAAATTAGAGAGGCAAAAGAAAGTGCACTCCCTCCCCAGATTGCTGGGACATAGGCTCCAATAACCGAACAAACAAAGACACAAAACCAAACAAACCATTTTGGGGTCATATTTTTATATACAAACTTAATTGCCTCCAGTATAACACACAACCACCAAGGGCTCTTATTCTGTTAAATCTTTCTTCATCTTCTCATACTCTTCTTTCGACAATTCCCCTTTTGCGTAGCGATCCTTGAGAATTTTCATTGCTGAGTCATCTTTTTTGTCTTTATATCCGCAGCGCCCATCCCAGCACTGACCTCCCCTGACAAATGCAATTATACCCCAAATGAGTAGTGCCCAGATAATAATCGTAATTATGAACCCCAAGCCAAAACCGCCATAACCCAGCATATGGCCAAAACCGTACCCAAAATCTCCATATCTTCCCATCATAAATATTCAACCTCCTTTCTTAAACTTAATTTACTGCCTCTAATAATACGCATTTTCAATATAAAAATCTCAAAAAACACTCTTTCGAGCGTTTTAAGAATAATATGATAAATTGTTGAGCTATTCGTACCGCAAAGCTTCCATTGGACTCAGATTGGCTGCACGACGAGCTGGGTAAAATCCAAAGATGATGCCAACGCCAGCTGAAACACCAAATGCCAGCAACACAGAGGACATGGAAACTTGAGTTGCCAATTGCGGGACAAATTTAGAAACCAACATTGAAGCTCCCCACCCCAACACTACACCTAAAAATCCGCCCAAAAATGTCAGCGCCACCGCCTCTGCCAAAAATTGCATGTTGATATAAATCTTTTTGATTCCAACTGCTTTGCGCAAACCGATTTCACGCGTTCTTTCTGTTACTGTTGTGAGCATCATATTCATAATGCCAATACCTCCAACCAATAGTGATATTCCAGCGATAGAAGACAACAGAATCGTGAACGTGCCCGTGATGCTCGATGCGGTTGCAATGATGTCCGTCTGATTAGTCAGGCTGAAATCTGCCTGCAAGGGATCTGAAATATTGTGCCGCTTGAGCAGCATGTCTGAAATATTATTTTGCACGGCAGCCATGGAATCTTGATCGGTTGCAGCCACGCTTATCGTGGTGACAAATGTGTCTCCCGTAATAAAATGTTGCGCGCTGGTAATCGGAATATAAATGCTATCATCTGGGCTGGTAAAACCTGAGCCACCCTTAGCCACAGTCACGCCAATGACATCGAAATCAACATTTTTAATGCGAATGACTTGGCCCACTGGATCGACACCAACCCCGAACAAATCATCGCGTGTGGTTGCGCCCAGCACTGCTACCTTGGCAGAACTTTTTATGAATGTTTCCGTGATAAAGGTGCCAGATTCCATGGCAATGCTTCTCACTGTTGCATAATCAGGCACAGTCCCAACAATCTGCGTATTTGTGTTGGTGCCTTTGGCTGTCACTTGCGCTCGCTTGGAGTCTTCTGGAGCTACTGCAGAAACCTTGGCGATTTCACTTTTAATAGCATTGGCATCATCCAATGTAAGCGAAGTGCTGCTCCCTGCTCCACTACTCACTCCACCGCTGCGCTGCGCACCCGGTCTGACAATGATGAGATTTGAACCAATTGATTCAATACTGCTAGCAATAGAGGCTTGTGCGCCCTGTCCAATCGCCACCATCGTGATTACCGAAGCAATCCCAATTACGATTCCCAAAATCGTGAGTCCGGAGCGAACTTTGTTGGCCGAAAGCGACCAGAATGTTTCTTTCAAGATATCAATTGCAATCATAATATTTTTAACTCTTTTTAATGTCACTTTCAATTATGCCGTCGCGAATGGAGATGACCCGACCAGCAAAGGCTGCAATTTCCGACTCATGCGTGATTAAAATAATGGTGTGTCCTTTTTTATTCAATTCCTGAAAAGCTTGCATCACCACCTGACTTGTTTTTGTGTCCAGATTTCCAGTCGGCTCATCGGCCAAGATGATCGCTGGGTTGTTAATCAGCGAGCGTGCAATGGCCACACGTTGCATTTGTCCACCTGAAAGTTGATTGGAAAGATTTAGAAATTTCGATTCCTCCATTCCTGCATATGCAAGACAGGTTTTTGCACGCTCCTCACGCTCCTTTTCTGTCGTGTCTGAATATAGAAGTGGGAGCATCACATTGCGCAGCACGGTTGTGCGCGGCAAAAGATTGAACGCCTGAAAAACAAAGCCGATTTTGTCACGCCTAAGTGCAGAGAGTTGATCATCGTCCAACTTAGAAACTTCCTGGCCATCCAAAAAATAAATTCCCTCTGTTGGCGTGTCCAATGCTCCAAGAATATGCATGAGGGTTGATTTGCCTGATCCAGACGGACCAATGATTGCCACAAATTCACCCTTATCAATAGAGAAAGAGACATCCTTAAGCGCAATCGTTTGCATATCGCCGCTCTGATATATTTTTGTCAGATTTTTACATTCAATCATAATAATAGCTTCTTAGGCTTTAGCTTTTTAGCTTTTTAGATTCAGAACCAGTAGAAATTTAGCATTTCCTAAAAAGCTAATTTCTAATGCCTGATAAGCTGTTTTTTTTATCCTCTTCCTCCGCCCAAACCAGGGAATCCACCTTTGGTTGTGGATGTTGTGGTTGCCTTGGCATTTGAATCAATAGTTTGCGTGACCACCTTATCTCCCACATTTATACCACTGACAATTTCCGTATCAGTATTGTTGGCGGACCCAATTTCAATCATCCTTTTTTCTGGAACGGTTGCGCCACTATTGAGCACTTCTATATAGGTTGATTTTCCTTGTGTTTTCAAGGCTCCGCTTGGAACTGCGATCACATCCTGCTTGATGGCAGTTATGATTTTTGCAGAAACACTCATCTGAGGTTTGATACGTTGATCAATATTGTCGAAACCGATTGTCACATTGTAAGTCACGACTCCCTGCGCGAGCGTACCAAGCGCATCCATTTTTTCAACCTTGCCTGAAATGCTGAGTCCGTCAATCGCGCCAAATGTCATCGTCACCTTTTGACCAATGGCCACGTTTGGAATATCGACTTCATTGACTGCAACTTGCGCTTTAAGCGTTCCAAGATCGCCAATAATTATAGGAGCGCTGCTGGAGCTGTTGGATGAAAGCCTGCTCAAATCATCGCCATTTTTAACGTTGATCGCGCTGACTGTTCCATCTATTGGGGAAACCACCATTCTTTTTGCTCCATTAGCCAAGGTATTATTATAATCAGCTCTGGTGGCGTTATAACTTTTTTGAGCAGCGATCAAACCATTTTCTGCTATCTCTATTTTTTCTTTTAAAATTTTCTTTTGATCTGATGTTGCATCGTCATTTTTTTTCGCCGCTGAATAATCAGCCTTAGCTTGCTTGATTTGGAGCTCAGCAGAATCAACTGAGTTTTGAGACTGTTGCAATGCGGCAATCGATTTATCGTTGCTCACCGAAAGATCATTATTGATGATGGTGAACAAGGTTGTTCCTTTTTTCACGCTGTCGCCAACCTTAACAGCCAAATTTGAAACAGTCCCAGTAATAGTTGGGTCAACCGTTGCCAGCTGATCAACCACCACATTCCCACTACCTGAAACTGAGGTAACTAAATTACCTCTTTCAACCACTTTTGTTTTATATTGAATGGCAACATCATTTTTACGCGCAGAGCTATACCAATAATATCCGCCGGCAATTACGATCAATGCTACAACAATACTTTTCCAGTTCTTTTTCATATTTATTTGCTTTTACTTTTGAAAATTACCATCTTCAAACACGCGAATTAAATCTGCATTGATAGTTCCATCCTCGCTTGGCTTGCCAACAACCACAATCTTTTCATCATTCCCAAGCTCTCCAATTTTTATATCAGCTTGTCCTTTTTTGATAAGAGTTTTATCGCTAACTGCGACCGTGTTTTCTTTGCCATCGCGATCCTTGATGATGATGCTGCTGTCAGAAACTGAAGTTATGGTGCCAGCAATGCCATGACCATTTCTGAAATCGCGACCTTCAAAATTTCTCATCATGCCAAGAGGTCCTTCTTCAAAACCTCCCTTTCCCATTGGACCGCGCGGACCATCAACCATCTCGGGAGGACCGCCCAAGAAATTACGCTCATAATTAGCACCCCATTGATAGGAATACTTGGCGCGACGCTCCCCCACGTGCACGCCAGCTGCAAAAATTATTGCTGCAGCAATAAAGCATCCTAAAATTCCCAAAATTGCTTTGAAATAAACAGACTCAGTTATTCTTCTAATTGCTATCATAATTTTTTTTCAAAAATATCAATATTTAAATGAATAAATCTTATTGCCTTGCTGTAGTTTGCCATATTGTTGAAGCAAAAGCATGCAGATAAAAACTGGCAGCAATATCGCCGTAATAGAAACTATCGGCAATGTTTCCAGAAGTAACAACATATAATCTTGCCACATTGCGGCGACTATTCGCATGTCAGAAAATGCTAACGACGCAATACTGAAAAATTCAGATGACAAAACTTCTTTGCCAAAAACTGCTCCTGCCACAACACTGAAAACAGCAAAAAACACAAAGCCAACGCGGAAATATAGCAGCTCGCGAGCCAATTTTTTCATTTTTTCCTTTTCAAGACGCTGCAAAACCGCCTGCTTCAAACCTTTCGGCGGCTCAATCTCTGTAATGCTATTCATTTTGTCGTTAAAATCTTTCTCCATGCTTGTACTACGAAGCAGGAATTGTTTCGGGTGCAATTCTTTTTTTTACACCATTCGAAGATATTTTTTTCAAAAAGATGATGGCGCGACGATATTTGCTTTTAATGGTGTTGGAAGGCGCACCAAGAATTTCTGAAATTTCCACCAAGGAAAATCCCTGTTGATGATGCAAAAGTAGAATTGTTTTTAACTGCGGCGAAAGAGCGGCCAGCAATGCTTGCACATCTTTAGCGTTGTCCATTTTCTGCAACATAGCTTCTGAATGCAAACTGACCTCATCTTCAATGTTTTCCAGGATATTAATCCCTGCCGAATTTTCAAAAGCAGCAAACGGCAAAGATTTTTTCTTTTTCAGGTGGTCATAGGCGGTATTTTTAGCAATCGCATACAGCCAGGTGCTGAATCTTTTTTCACTATCAAAAGAATCCATGTTTTTCCACATCTTAACAAAGACATCTTGAGTGATGTCTTCGGATGCGCCAGTGTCGCGCGTCAATTGATAGGTAAAGTTATAAATTGGTTTGAGATATTTTTCAACCAACGATTTCATCGCTTCTTCGCTGCCGCCGAGAAAATCTGTCACCAATTGTTCATCTGATTTAGTCATACCTACATTATACGCCTATCTCAAAATTTTACTTCACTTCAAGCAGTCCTTCAAGAAATTGATCCTCAAAACTTTTGGGAAAATCCACTTATAAACAAGCAAGGAAATCAATATTGCAATCACCAAGCTGCCTGCGATGTCCACTGCATGATGAACACCGGCCAGCACCCGCGCAGTTCCAACAAGCACTGCCAACACAAACAAGAACAACCCAACTTTTTTGTTGAAATAAAATGTAATAGTAGCAACTGATACGCTCAAAAGCGTATGATCGGACGGAAATCCATTGTTCACAGCGTGCTCAATAAGTGGCGTGAAATTCCCAACCACAAACGGACGTGGATTGAAATATAAAAGCGCAGCTATTCTTGCAGCAAGAAAAATTATCGGGAGAGAAATCGCCGCAAAGACGACTGTCTCAATTTTTTTTGTGCGAGAAAGTTTCAAGAAAAATGCAAACGCAATAAGAATCATGACGACGGTCAGATGCCTTGCGCCAAAGATTATCAGATTGTCCATATTGGTCATTTAGATAAGTATTTAAATACCTATTTAAATACTAGCATGAAAACAAAAATATTGGGAACGTCTTTGAGATGACAAGCTTCACGCCAAATGCGAAGAAATACGCAATAAGGGCGTATAATATATTTAGACCTATTAACACGATCATACACATCTTATGAAAAAAACTTTTGTCATAATCATATTAACGTTGCTTGCGCTCGGTGCGGTTTTTTTGTTTTTTTCTCGAAAAAAGGGCGTGTCTGAAAAAACCGCTCCGATAGTGTTTGAAAATGAAATCCAACAACCCACGCCTGAACTGAAAAAACCGACGCTGACAAAAGATTCGATTCCGGTGATGGCTGAAAAAGAATTTTCTGGATCAGATTTGAAGCTGGTGAAGGTTTTGGATAAAAATGAATTCTACACCAGATATTCCATCACCTATAAAAGTGAAGGACTCACAATTTCCGGCATCATGAACGTCCCTGTCGGCAAAGGCCCATTTCCAGTGCTCATTTTGAATCATGGATTCATCGAACCGAAAAATTACACCAACGGACAAGGACTCAAACGCGAGCAGGATTTTTTTGCCCAAAACGGCTACGTCGTTTTGCACAGTGATTATCGCAACTATGGCCTTTCTGATTTCGACAGCGAAAACGATGTGCGTCCGCGCTCTGGCTATGTCGAAGATGTCATCAATGCCATCAGCGCCATCAAAAATTCAGACTTTGATTTTTTTGACAAGGAGAATATTGGGATGCTTGGACATTCAATGGGCGGAGGCATCAGCATTAATGTCATGGTCACCAAGCCTGACATCGCCAAAGCCTATGTTCTCTTGGCTCCCATCAATGCGGACTACAAAATTAATTTTGAAAAATGGGTCGTGCCAGATGAAGATTTTTCAGGTATCGCCGAAAAATTTTACGCTCAATATGGCACGATTGAAGAAAATCCGGAATTTTGGAAAAGTATTTCTGCCATCAATTATCTTGACCAAATAAAATCACCCATCATGCTTCATCAGGGCGCAAAAGATGAGGACGTTCCAGTTCAGTGGTCGCGCGATCTGGCACAAAATTTGAAAGCTGCAGGAAAAGAAATTACTTATTATGAATATCCTAACGGACCACACACCTTTATCAATGAACAACCATTGGTCATGCAACGCACCTTGGAATTTTTCGACAAAAATCTCAAGCAATAAGTTTGGACAATAAAAAAAACAGCTGTGAAACTCAATTTCACAGCTGTTTTTTTCTTGTCTACTTTTTTGTGAACTCAGGTTTTTTGATCAAGCCTCTTTTGCTTCTTTTCTCAGCCTGCGCGGAATTTTTGTCCTTCTTGGCCTTAAATGGATCCAAGCCTCCTGACAGCTTGATGAAGCGATCGTATCGTTCTTGGTCAATTTCACCATCTTGCAGGGCCTCAAGGACAGCGCATCCTGGGCTCTGTATGTGGTCACAGTCGTTAAATTTGCAAAGTCGCACAAAGATCTCAATGTCATCGAAAGTCTCACCTATCGCATCCTGAGAAGCCCAGAGGCCAAGCTCGCGCATTCCTGGCGTGTCAATCAAAATGCCACCGGAAGGTAATATTAAAAGCTCTCTTTTCGTTGTAGTATGTCGTCCTCTACTGTCATCCAAGCGCACTTCTTGAGTTTTTTGCAGATCCAATCCCAACAGCACATTTACCAAAGTCGATTTTCCCACGCCGGAAGAACCAACAAAAACAACCGTGGTTTGAGCTGTAATCAATTGGCGAACATCCTCAATGCCAAATTGATTTTTCGCGCTCACCAAAAACATTCTCACTTTCGGCAAAAGTTCTTTAAGCTCCTCGAGTTTCAATTCAGCATCAGACACAAGGTCGCATTTGTTGAGCAAAATAATCGGCTCACAATTTCCTTCCTTGGCCATTGCGACATAGCGCTCCAAGCGACTTACATTGAAATCACCATCCAACCCCATCACGACGAAAGCGATGTCAATATTGGTTGCAATGATTTGTTCCACAATATCTTCACCCGCTCTCTTCCTGCTGATTTTTGTTTTTCTGGGCAAGATTTCTTCAATGATAGCTTTGTTTTCACCGGAAAGTTTTTTTATTTTGACCCAATCACCAACTTTCGGATAATCAATTTCGGATTTCGCATTGCGCATGAATTTTCCCTGGATGATTCCTTCCAGCTCTCCAACTTCAGCGTACAGCAAATAGCCGCCCCTATTTTCCACAGCCACGCGCGCAATATTTTCTTTCTCAATATTTTCTGACAGAGATTGTTTATACAAATCCCAGCCCAGTATTTTCAAATCCATAAAATTTTTATACTATTTACAGCAATAAATCTCTAAACTCCTTCGGAATGAAATTTTTTGAAAAAATATTCTCGCCGCTCTTTAATTTCTAATTAAAATTTTCCCTCACTCGACACAATCAATGGAAAATTTTAAAGAAATTAAAGGCTTGCTCGGTCAAAATATATTTTTTAAAAAATTTATTCTTCAGTCGTTTTGCTTTTTTGTTTTGACTGTTTTCTTTTGAGGCAACAGCAAGCGACAGCGAGCTATTAGCGAATTGACCTTAGTTCCCGGTCAAGAGTGTGCCAAAAAAGGAAATAGGCAAAGCAAAAAATATTTTTCAGCAATTATAACGCCACAAATAAAGCATAACACATTTTAGCAAAACAAAAACCCTCCGAAGAGGGTTTTCGCAAAATATCTAAAATACGAAAGTATTAGTTGATTTTTGAAACGTTGATTGCGTTTGGTCCTTTTGGGCTTTCGCTTACTTCGAACTCAACTTTGTCTCCTTCTTGCAATTCATTGAATTCAGCGTTCTGAAGTTCTTTAGCGTGAAAGAAAAGGTCTTTGTCACTTCCTTCTTGGGAAATGAATCCGAATCCTCGGTCTGTCAAACGCTTGATTGTTCCTTGGTTCATTGTGTTGTTTGATAGTTTTAGTTAAATGCACGTTTGGGCTGCGCCTATTAAAGCTCGACTAGGCTATTGCGAAGTACCTACTATTGCCCTTTAATGATAGCATTTCTTAAGCAAAAAGTCAATAGGTAAAGGGGCTAGGCAAAATAGCCTACTTCTCGAGGTCCAAAATCTCGTCGATTCTGATTTGCTCGACAAATTCAGGCACATGAGAAACCAGCACCATGGCACCTTCATATTTACTCAAAGCCTCTGCAATAATTGGCAAATGTCGAAAGTTGATGTGATTGGTCGGTTCATCCAGAATCAAAAGTCCCGGTTCTTGGAGCACCAAACGCGCAAAAGCCACCAAACCTTTTTGTCCTTCTGACAAAGTTCCCACTTTTGAATTCATGATTTTCTTATCCAGCAAAAATCCGGAAGCCACGCTTCTGAGTTTGTGTTCATCGGATCCACCCATCACACCAGCCAAGGATTCATACACTGTGTCATCAAAATTTAGAGTAGAAAAATCCTGACGATAATATCCCACTCGCACACCTTCTGAAATTTTAGCCCCAGCCGCAATGCCTCCTGCCAAAGATTCCAATAATGTACTTTTGCCGATGCCATTAGGACCAGCCAACAAAAGATGTTGATTTTTTTTGAGTGATACATTGGCATCCTTGGGATATGGATGGTGATCAATCACCACAGTCAGTGAAGAAATTTTCAACAGGTCGCCTGAAAGTTCAGGCTGTGAAGGAATTGTAAAAGCCCTGATGGCTTGATCTTCCTTTCGCACGTCCACCTTGGCTTCTTCCATTTCTTCAGCCTTCTCGCGCATTCTGCGAGCTACCAAACGCATCTTACCTCCCTTGTTAGCAAAAAAGTTTGCCTTTTCCTTGTTAGCAATAATCTCTTTTTCATATTGGGCGTTCTTCATTTCTTCCTTTGCAATGCGCGCAGCAATCTCTTCCACCACCACATAGTAATCCCCCAAATATTGATCAATTTTTTTCGTGAAAACATCCAGATATAAAACTCCGTCCGTAAATGAGTTCAAAAAGTCAGCATCATGAGAAATCACGATGCAAGTTTTCTGATAGCCAATCAAAAATGAAGTCAGATGTGCAATTCCTGCCTTGTCCAAATTATTGGTTGGCTCGTCTAAAATCAGAAGGTCTGGATTTTGAATCAAGGCTGAAGCCAAAAGAAGTCGAGCCTGTTGCCCGCCAGAAAACGCTCGGATGATTTTGTCATGCGGAGCTTTCAAATTGACCACATCCAAAACAGTATCAATTTTTGGATCAATATTATAAATCTTTTCATCAAAACATTTTTCAAAAAATTCCCTGATAGTCAGATCCAAATCCTCACGAGGAATTACTTGCTTAGCATAAGCAATTTTTAGTCTTTCATCCAAGAAAATAGAACCATCATCAGGCTTCAGGTCGCCATTGATCAGGTTAAAAATTGTGCTCTTGCCTGCTCCATTTTGTCCCATCAAGGTCATTTTTGTTCCGCGTCTCAGCGAAAAAGAAGCCTCATCCAAGATTGGCTTGTCCTGAGAATATTCAAAGGAAACTTTATTAAATCTAACTGCAACGTCGTTATTGGCCATATCTTTGGTCAGCTTTTTAGGCTTTAGCTTTTAAGCTTGTTAAAAAAATACACTGAGCTCATATCATAGCCCATATTCCTGAAAAAGAAAAGGGCAGGCACTAAATGCCTGCCCTCCAAACAAATGTATAGCAAATTTCATTTCGACCATTTTTTTATGCCATCAAAGTGAAACTTGCCTTAGGTGCCTTGCAGATTGGACAATTTTCTGGCGCTTCGCCCAATTCCAATTGACCACACACCTGACAAACATAATATTTTTGCTCAGCAATATCAGAGCCTTTTTCAACTTGCTCAAGCGCAGCTGTGAATTCTCGTTGATGAGTCTTTTCAACTTCATTTGCCCTAAAGAAACTTATTTCTGCCGCTTTTTCACCCTCAGACTGAGCATCAGCAATAAAAGCTGGGTACATGCTTTCGATTTCATATGTTTCTCCAGCCAGTGCTGCTTTCACATTTTCCTTTGAATCCTTCACTTCCCCCAAGGATTCAAAATGTTTCAGCGCATGAATTGTTTCACCTTCAGCCACTGCGCGAAAAAGTTTGGCCAAATTAGCTTTGCCTTCTTTTTCAGCAGCTTTGGCAAAAGCCAAATATTTTCGATTAGCTTGAGCTTCGCCTGCAAAGGCAGCTTTCAAATCTTCTTGTGTTTTTGACATACCCAGTAGTAGAAATTCAAATGGGCTTTGCCCAAAAAAATTTCAGGTTTTTATTGAATTAAATTTTTATTATTTTAATTTAACATGTTCTCAGTCAGAAATCTATTTTTTGAATTTCACTACTGGACGTGTTTTTTATATTTAATTATACCTCAACTACTACGCTAATGTAACCATGAATCTTACAATATCTTCCACCACGTTTCTGGTCAGGCCGTGCGTCGGATTATAATGAATATATAAATCAGGCTTTCCGTTGATTTCAATGATGTGAAATGATTGCTGCACTGGATCTTGGCTAATGTCATCGCACATCACGTCCACGCCAACCAAATGCTTGCCGACCACTTTCGAGGCGGCCACGCAAATTTTTTCAATGTTTGGATGTACCAAATCTGTCACATCTCGCGTTTCCCCACCTTCTGCCAAACAGGAACTTTTTTTGATATAAGCGATTTCATTTTTTGTCATGACACTTTCCAAGGTGAAATTTTGTTCTTTCAAAATTTGCTCAAGCTTTTCGTCGAAATCGGTTCTTTTTTCTGTCGAATTCTGTTTTTTCTGGATGATCTTGCGTATCGTTGAGACTCCATCGCCCACCGCATAAGGAGGAATCATTTCCAGCGCTCCGATGACTTTTTCATCCAATACCAAGACTCGATATTCTTTTCCAAAAACCATCTCCTGCGCAATCATGCTGCGGTAGTGTGGCAGTTCTTCCTCCAACAAGCTCATAGCGTCGCGCAGATTTCCAATCAGTGGAAAAACTCCTCGACTGTTGGAGCCCTGAGCATCTTTCAAGATAATCGGATATTTCAATGATTTCAGCTGCAACTCAGCTTGCTTTGCATCGTAACTTTTTTTGTAAAAACACTCAGTCGGTGGACTTGGCAAATCATGTGCCACCAGCAGCTTGTGCGTGATGTCCTTGCATCTGGTCAATTGCCCACTGACAAAAGACTGCCTAGTGATGGAAATCTTGCGTTCCAGCAAGATTCGTTTGCCCAAAACCTTAATATAGAAACATCCCCTTTCTGGCACGAATTCCTCAATGGTTCCGCCCATAGCAAGAATGGCATTTTTGATAATAAGGGGATTTTTTTTCATTTAGTTGCTTGTTTAAAGTATTTTATCTCTCCAGATAATCAATAATACAATAAATTTTAAGAAAAGTCAACTTTAATCCTTTTTGAAGATACTTTCATACAGATATTTGGAAAAACGCACCGCTCTTTTGTCCACATGCATATGCATGAGGCGCGAAAGAAAAAACACCAAAATGATTGATAAGGACAGCGAGATCAAAAATGCAGTTGTGTATGAAAAATATGGTATAAATTTCAAAAAAACAAAGCTTGAAAAAGAACCGAGGATTATGAAGTGAAGCAGATACATGGCAAAGGAAATCTCGCCGAGAAACAAAAAGTATTTCAAAGAAAAAAACTTCTGCATTCTTTTGGAATCAAGCAAAACTATGATGATGCAAAATGCTCCCATGATATGGTAAAAAATAACCGGGTCATTAATGAGGCCATTTTGCAAAAAGCCATACATTGTCCCATCCGTGCTGCGTCCTGACGGATATGACCCGAGAAACAAACCACTGATCAATAAGGCTGTTCGAATGAGCTTGTTTTGATCAAATTTGCTTATGACCATCTTTCCATGAGCCACAAGGTCGCTCAATAATAATCCCAAGATAAAGGCTAAATAATATGTTTGGAAGAAAAATATCACAGCAAAAGCATACACCCAATATCTATTTTTCATTTTTCCAAACAACGCCAAAAATCCAAGCACAAGAAACGAACCAAGAAATTCAAAAGCAATCGTCCAAAGTGTAACGTTATATTCAACAACGTTAGTAAAGAATGTTCCTATAAAAGTCTGGCTCAAAGCATCCGCAAAATTTGGTGTGAATGTCCAAAATCCACCCAGCCAATCCGAACCGGAAATTTCCGCCGCCTGCTGATTGTAAAAAAGTGAGAATCTCATCAACACGAAGGCCAACAAAACAGAGACTGACACTGGGATGACCAAACGCACATACTTCTTGACGGCACTTTCCGCTAGGATTTCATGATCTTTATGCAGCAAAAATTTATGACTTATCACGAATCCGCTCAAAATGAAGAAAACTGCCACCGCAAAATTTCCATTATAAAACAAGTTGAGTACCGATCCGGACAGAAAAAATTCCTCCCCTGCTGCCAGATGAAGATGACTATCGGTGCCAGAAAACAAGGCTGGATAGAAAGCCAAAACAAAATGATTAAGCAGTACTATAAAAGCCGCGACTCCACGAAGCCCGTCTAAATATTGAATTTTTCGCATATCTTAAGAAAGTTATTTTTTTTGAAACGGCTTTTTTTGAGTAATTTTTTCACGCAGTCTGCATTGTAACCCAGCCTCCAACGGCTTGGCAAGCAGTCTCTTTTCTATTCTACAAGACCAGCAATCGTTTTCTTCCAAACCGCATAGCCCACTGAGCTTGGGTGAAGGCCGTCTCCGGCGTATTTTTTATACATTTTATTGTCAGCTCCGGAAAAAGCTGGATACAAATCAACGTAAAAAATTCCCATTCTAGCAGTCATATTTTTCAATTCAGCGTTTAAAGCGAGAATCTCTTCGCTGCTGGCGGTTTCACTTTTCAAAATATCATTGTTTATCGGCAAAACGCTTTGGACATAGATAACTGTCTCCGGAGATTCCACTTTTATTCTACTTAAGATTGTCTGATAATTTGCAGCGACATAAGAGGCATCCTTACCGCGTAACAAATCATTGATGCCTATCATCAAGAATAATTTTTTTGGCTTAGCTGCGATGGTCAAACTCAGTCTAGCTAAAACATCGTCAGTGGTGTTGCCAGGAATACCGAAGTTTGTCACACAGACCGTGTCAAACATTTCATTCCAGTTATTAAGTGCAGTGATGCTGTCTCCCAAAAACACAATCCCCTTTGCATTGTTAATTTGAGCCTCTCCGCAGGCTGGCGAGGCGGACATCTTTTTTTGCGCATCGCTATTTTTTGACAGAATCAATCCACCCATGATCATGGCTGTTATTATAATTATTCCTAACGCTATTTCAGAGGCTATTTTTTTGTTTGTCATTTCAACTTTTTATTTTTTTATCTGCCAATAATTCAGTTATTTCATTTCTATATTTTATCACAAAAAATTCAACGTACCAACCAGCTGCAATAAAAAAAACTCCGTCATCGTTTTCGACTCCGGAGCGATTTTGAATTTTCATGGAAAATCACTGTTAGCTTTTTTCCGTTACCACTAATTCCCCATTTTGTTGCTGCAAAAGATATCTCTTACGACAGCGCTTACAATCAAAATGCTGATGCTGCTTGTGATCAAGGGCTAAAATAGTACTGAAACAATTTGGGCAAGTCAGTGTTAATATGACCTTTAACAGCTCATGTTCGTTCACTGGCTTCCGAATAACACTCACGAATGGTTCACTGATTTCAACCACATCATTTTGAGGGATATGCGTGATGGCTACAATCGGCACATCTGACTCGAATTGCGTTCTGGCTATTTTTGCGGCAGAATAACCATCCAAATTAGGCATTAAAATTTCAGTAATCACCAATTCTGGTTTTTCTAAATTTTCAACACCAACTGGGTTGATGTGTTCAAGAAGTTCGATGCCGTCGTCCACCATTGTCACGTCATAACCAAATGATTTAAGCATCTTGCTTATTTCTTCTCTGGTTACGACATCATTATCAGCCAATAATATTCGCATAATCCACCTCTTTTAAAAAAATTTTAGTTTTAAAGGATCTGTTTGTGTAATACGAAAAAACCACGAAAAAATTTCGTGGTTTTTATTGTTTTCAGTTATAGTGTGCTTTATTTTTTATCTTGCGCGCCAACCGCCATCAACATGCAGGACTTCGCCTGTCACATATGATGATTCTTCGCTAGCCAAATATAATGCCGCATTGGCAATGTCCTCAGGTTTTCCCACATATCCCAAAGGAGTGTTGGCTCGCACCATGTCGCCAAACTGCGAAGCAAGAAAATCTTTGGTCATGCCAGTTTCGATGAAGCCTGGTGCAATCGCATTGATTCTGATGCCAGACTTAGCCGTATCGAGCGATCCAGCGTGAGTCAATTGCACGACGCCACCTTTAGCAGCGCAATAGGCAATTGCTCCCTCCATTCCAACTGTTCCCAAAATTGAAGACATGTTGATGATCGAACCTTTAATGCCTTTTTCTTTCATATAACTTGAAGCTGCTCTGCATCCATAAAAAACTCCTGACAAATTGATTCCGATGGTTTTGTCCCAAGCTTCATTAGTTGCGTCCATCACACCACCAAGTCCACCAATGCCGGCGTTGTTGACCATAATGTCGAGCGTTCCAAAAGTTTTGATTCCAAAAGCGACCAGCGCATCAACTTGCTTGGAATCTGACACATCACACTTGAAAAATATCGCATTTTCTCCGATAGCTTCAGCGGCTTTCTTTCCAACTTCCTCATTCACATCAGACAGCACAACCTTGGCGCCTTCCTTGGCATACAATGTTGCGATGGCTAATCCGATTCCAGAAGAGGCTCCGGTCACGATGGCGACTTTTTCTTGTAATTTCATTTTTTGTTTACCCCGTTAAATTCTGCCGGCAGGCAGACAATTTAATTGGGGTTTTTGTTTTATGTAATTAATTTAAAAAAAGAAAAGACGGGCTTTCACCCGTCTTCGCTTTAGAGCTTCGCCGAGGCGCAGCCCGTCTTTTACAACTATTGTATTGTAGCACGTTTTTTTGCTTTTGTCCAGAAAAAGTTTCTTATTGGGAAAATTTATTTTAGCCTGCCGAGGTAAGAAAGTGATGACAAGTGCTAAATCAAAAAACATCTCCACGGGAGATGTTTTTTGATTTATGCTCGACAAGTGGTCCGATTTTGGAACCTCAAACCTTACTAATTCCTATCCAAATATTGAATATTGCTTAAAACAAATAGAAGAATTGCTACAGGTGTAGATTTACTTAATTAACTGCTTTAACTGACCAGCAAATAAGATTAAAACTAGCTTTGTGAGCAAACATTTAGCTCCAACAATCAATTTAAAATCTTTGTTTTATAAATCTTACTCGCATAGGGACTATAATAAAGCTTAGTCAAAACTCCTGATTTTGTAATTTTTATTTCCGCAAAACTAGCAGGATATAAAGGATGCTTTGTCATACCAGGAATGGTTACGTATTTAACACCATCCAAATCAACAGTGAGTAGTTCTTCCGTATGACCAGAGAAAACAGCAACAACATTGTTTTGTGAAAACATGGATCTGATTTCAGAAGCTCCCCGCAAGGTGGTTCTTAGGGAATATAAAGGTTGATGAATAAAAACAACTTTTTGCTTATCGCTTGATTCGAGTTCTTTTTTTAACCACTCCTTTTGAGTTTCCGAAAGTGCTCCTGAAGCAAAGGATTTCCCAGGTGCAACATCCAAGCCGTCTTTGTTATAAAAATTACCGTCCACGATAATAATTTTATAATCGCCAACCTCAAAAGATTTGCTCGTATAATCAATTCCAAGAGATTCTTTCCACTGGCTTTTAGTGACGGAACGCAAATCGTGGTTGCCAACAATCCAATATTTTTTTATAGATGTTTGATTAAAAATATCGCGACATTGTGATAATTCTTCCATGCCGATTTCAGCTGGTCTTTTTGTTCCCTCAATAACATCCCCATTAACCAAGATGAAATTTGGAGCAAAACCATTATTCATCTGCCTGATGAAATATTCCATGCGCTTGCGATATTCATCATTAATTTGGATTATGCCATTAGCATATTGCGTCGATATTATATGCGTATCAGTTATAAATCCAATTCTCAGCTCATTATCATTGGTCTTTATCTTTAGCTTTGGCAAACTCACAAGAGGCCATGCCCACTTGGACTTAACTGCCAATGGAGATTCTTCTTCGGGTGGAATATTTTCATCAGCAATATCCTCAGGTGATATAATTTCTTTAATATCAACTGGCTCTTCAGCCTGAACTTCAGTCGGAGTAGTGACATCACCAATATTTTCACCCAAATCCTCAACTGCGTCGCCAATTGCTTCCAAAGCACTATCATCTGTTTGCTCCGCAACTCGAGTAAGTTTATTTTTACCATTATCCCGAATTCCCGAAAGATTGAAGAATAAGAAGACCAATACCAAGAATATCCCCGCCAAAAATGATACGCGATTTTTTATAACAAATTTAGATATAGCTTCTATTTTTTTATTCATAATACATCAAATATCTCAAAAAAATCATCAGCAAAAACCACCGGAACTTCTAATTGATCTGCATTTTGATTAAGCCCAGAAGGATTACTTTTTTCCAACACAAGCGTTCCTTTTTTTGTGGAAGGTTTTTCAAAATCAATAACAACATTGAAAGCTACGAATTCATCAGTCATCCAATCTTCTTGTGCATGCGCTACTGATGTAGCAATAATTTTTTTGTTGCCATCCAGCAACTTAATTCGAAACTGAGCTTCAAAAAACCAAGAACCTTTTGCCTCACCATTAATGATTAGAGGACTTTTAATTTCTTGATTTGGACGAGGATTTGCTATTTTAATCACGTCCCATTTTCTAAATTCATTTCCTATATCTTCAGCAAAAATCTTTCCGTTGGGCGCAGAGCATTGCCTTGGATAACTTTCGCGAACAACGTAACCAGCATCAACACATGCTTCAAAATTATTTATCCCGTTAGGATTTATGAACTTACCCCTGTTAATGAAAATAGAACAACCTATTGTAAAAAATAGCAAAAGGGCAATACTTAAAAATATGTATTTTAACTTATTCATTTTCATATCAGTTATTATTTTTATCTATATCCAGCGCATTAACATAACTCAGGATACTTCCTCCATTAGTGAAGCCCACTTCGATAAATGGATATGCTCCATCCACTCTGCGAGTTCTATCTTCCCATCGGAAAAAGTAATTTGTTTCTTCCTTATTTCCACCATTGGCAATCAACTCATTCAGCTTTATCTTTGGATTGTGACTGGTAATAAAATCTTTAGCCATCTTTTCCAATTCGGCCTCGGTATATTTATTGGAATAATCATATGCCTTTTGTTTTCCACCAACAACTGACGGTTTTGGACCAAACTGCAGAATTTCACCAGTTTTTGAATTTACTTCGAATTGATCGAATTCGGAAATGTATATGTCTTCATCTATGTTTTCATCATATGCAAATTTGCTTTCATTTGCATATTGTATTTTCAAGCTATCGTCATTCATAAAACTTCTTATTTCCAAGGTAGCCTTTTCTTGCTTGGTAGGCTCGGAATTGCTCTTATTTTTCAATATAATGAAAAATCCAGCTACCATAAAAACCACTATCACAACCGCCGAAACAATTAATTTACCTTGGTTTTTCATATTGCGCATATATAATAATCAAAAAAATTATACTTTTTATTTTACTTGAATATTCGCTAAAAATCAAAGCTTGCTTGGTGTTTGAAAAAATTTTCTATATGATATTTTTCTTACTTCCTCAACAATTATTATAGATAATGCGATCAAGATAATAGTGAGCCATTCTTTTCCTGACAAGGGAACAGTCCGCAAAACTTTTTGAAAAAATGGATTATATATTGCCAACATCTGAAGAGATATGACTATAAATGTAGCTCCCAACAAAAATTTATTAGAAAAAGGATTCATCTTGAAAATTGAACTGCTTTCCGATCGGCAATTCCAAGCATTGAACCATTGGAAAACCGCCAGCGTCGTAAGTGAAATTGTCCAAGCTTTTGCAATATTCGTTTGGTAATTTTGACTGAACAAATATAGAGTTCCAATAGCCATCGGTAAAGCCATAAAAAACATTCTCTGCAGCATCAATTTATCCACGATAAAAGTTTTCTTATAAATACTGGTTTTTCCTTCCTCTCTTGGTTCCATCGCTAATGCCATATCCAAAAAACCATCCGTTACGAGATTGAGCCACAAAATTTGAGCTGCTAAAATAGGTAAAGGAAAACCTATGAAAAGTGCGCCCAAGATCACAAAAACCTCGCCCAAGCTGGTGGAAAAAAGATATAGTACAACCTTTTTAATTGTGGTAAAGATATTGCGACCTTCTTCAACTCCGTGGGTTATGTTTGCAAAATCATCATCAAGCAAAATTATGTCCGAGGCTTCCTTGGCAACCTCAGTGCCTATTTTACCCATTCCTATGCCTATATCTGCTGCCGTGAGTGAGAGCGCATCATTAACACCATCTCCTGTCATGGCAATTACAATCCCATTTGACTGATATGCCTTAATTATCCTGAGTTTCTGATCGGGTGTAATTCTGGCAAATACGGAAACATTTTTTATTTTTTCCGATAGTTCATTATTAGTCATTTTTATTATTTCCTCACCGCTTAAAACATCATCAGTGGACTTATAAATTCCAGCGTCCTTAGCGATTGCCCTGGCTGTAATTTCATGGTCTCCTGTTATCATAACAACCTTGATCCCAGACATTGAAACTTGCCTGACGGCTCCGCGAACTTCTGCTCGCAAAGCATCTTTGATTCCCCAAAAACCCCCAAAAACGAGTTTAGGAATATTTTCCCTATCCAGAGTGTGCATATCAGTTTCCAAATAGGCAAATCCAATAACGCGAAGACCGTTCCCAAACATTGAATGCATGATTGCTTTAATTTCTTCTCTTTTTTTATCTGTAAGTTTCTTCGCGCCAGCAGCATCCCATTCTTTTTCGGCTAATTTCAAGATGACTTCTGGAAATCCTGTCACAATCAAAAGATTGTTCTTTTTTTGCTTATGTAAAGAAGCATGCAATTTCAACTCATAATCAAATGGGATTTCATCCAGAGTCGGAGATTCCGAAAGAATATCTTCTCGATGAAACCCTATTTTTTTCGCAAATACCGACATTGCTCCTTCTGTAGGATCACCTGCTATTCGCCAGGACTTTTTCTTTTTTTCAAAAATCAAATTTGCACTACTGTTCAGTGCGGCCAGTTTCCCAGCCAATAGTAGCTCCGGATGATTAAGCGGATCGATTGTTTTTCCATCAAACATAACCTCCCCTTCCGGAACATATCCATTACACTTAATCTTAAACAGATTGTTTCCAGTATAGACATGTTCCACCACCAATTCATTTTTTGTCACTGTTCCAGTTTTATCAACAGCAAGAACTTTTGTTTCTCCCAAAACTTCCACCGCTTGAAGCTTCTTGACCAAAACATTTTTCTTGCCCATTCTCCAGACACCGCTAGCAAGAACTAGTGTAATTACAATTGGCAGACCTTCTGGAATTATGGACACTGAAACCGCAACCATTGTTTTGAAAATGTCCTTCATTGCATGCCCATTAAACAAACCTAAAACAAAAAGGCATGCGGAAACTATAACCACAAAAACAATCACCATGCGGGAAAGTTTTCGAATATCATTCTTGAGTGGAAATTCACTATCGATATCCAATGTTTCCTTTGCGATGTTTCCCAAAAAAGTATTAATTCCTGTCGCAACCACAATCGCTTTTCCATTTCCAGAAACCACCACGGTGCCTTTGTATGCCATGTTTTCTCGGTTCATAATGGAGACACCGATTTGCTTGCAAGCAGCTATAGTCTTGAATTTAGGAACTGATTCCCCTGTAAGTGCTGACTCATTAATCTTAAGTGAATTAGAAGTGATAATACGCGCATCTGCGGGTATTTTTTCTCCCTCGCGAAGAACGATAACATCTCCATGAACTACATCTCTGTCAGGTATTATCATTTCTTCATTATCCCTTAAAACAGTTGCACTGCCTTTGATAAATTTTTTCAACGCTAAAAAAGTATTCTGCGCTTTTCCCTCTTGGATGGTTCCAATCGTGGCATTAAAAAGCAATACAAAGAAAATTACCAAGGAATCAATGATTTCTCCCATTAAAAAAACAACAATCCCAGCAACAAGAAGGATGTATATCAGTGGACTTTTGAATTGACCCAGAAAGATAGCCGCATAACTATCCCTCTTGGCTTCGGGCAGTTCATTATATCCATTTTCCAAAATTCGCTTTTTTGCATCCGCAGAAGAAAGTCCGTGTTGACTGGAATTAAATTCGTTTATAACTGATTCTGGTTCATGAAAATAATATTGATCAACTTTATTCATTATTTTGTATTTTTATTTTAATAATGCAGATTTAAAAAGATTTTCATATTCATCAACCATTCGTTCAACAGAAAATTTTCGCTCTACACTTTTCCTGCATTCAATCGCTGAAATTGTTCTTATTTCTTCAATTGCCTTTGCCATCTCATCTACATTTTCAACTATGAATCCATTTATTCCATCTTGTATGATTTCTGGCACAGAGCCTTTCTTAAATGCAATGACTGGTGTTCCACAAGCCAAAGATTCAACCATCACCAAACCAAATGGTTCATCCCATAAAATGGGAAACAATAAACAGCTAGCTTTTTTTAGGTATTCAACTTTTTGTGAAAAATCAGCCTCGCCAACATATCTTATAAGCTCGCCGTCAATGCGTGGTTTTACTTCTTTTTCGTAAAATTCTCGGTCGGACGAATCTATATTGGCAGCAATAATAAGTGGAAGATTTGTTTTTTCTGAAACTGAAATTGCTTCCAATATGCCCTTGGTTGGAGTTATTCTTCCCAGAAACAGCAAATAATTTTCTTTTTCTGCGCTAAAAGGAAATCGCTCGACATCAATACCATTATAAATAACTTTGGAATTTGAAATAAATGATAGCGGACTGCGATGATTTTCACTTATAAATACTGGAAAATTATTAGGAGGCAGCAAATTATTCTTATAATATTCAAGATGCTCAGGCACATTGGTGGAATTATGAAATGTTAGCACCACTGGAACAGAAAAAAGATCCAGCAAATTTATTTTTTTGCCCTCAATTTCAAAATTCAAAACCGCAGGCTCATAATTCAAATGAATAACATCGAATTCATTTTGTCTTTCAATCACTGAAAAAAGTTGTTTTTTCTCCCATATCCTATTTTCCTCAACATGATCAAATGTCGGATAAGGAGATGTTTCTGTGCGAGTAATATTTTTCCCTTCAATAGTTGATTCTCCCGAACAAAAAACGGTTATCTGATGGCCTCGAGCAGCTAATCCGTGTGCAAGCTCAGCAACAATCAATTGAATGCCTCCGTATTTTACGGGTGGCACGGGAATTATCACTGGAGATACAATAGCTATTTTCATAATTTTAATTCAAAAGAGATTTATACATTTTCTCATGCTCGGTAGCCATAACTGAAATATCAAATCGATTTTCTACTTCAATGCGACACGTCTGCCTTGAAAGTGTCTTAACTTTTTTTGCAGCCTCAATAAATGATTTCTCATCCTTAACAATAAAACCCGTGACACCGTCGCGCAAAACTTCTTGCACTGCGCCATTTTCAAGTGCAATCACTGGTGTTCCGCAAGCCATTGCCTCAACCATCACCAAGCCAAAAGCCTCACTCCAACGCGATGGAAAAAGCAATGCATCAGCTTCGCAGAACAAGCGGACTTTTTCTTCGTGTCCAACCTCGCCAATAAAGCGAATTTGTTTTCCATCTACATAGGGAAAAACTTTTTCTTCAAGAAAGGCTTTATCATTTTCACGAATTTCCCCAGCAATCATCAATGGGGCATTCAACTCTCTCGCAGTATTAACAGCAATATCTATTCCTTTGTTTTCCGATAGAGTTCCAAGAAAAACAAATCCATTTCCAATTCCATCTGTGCGCGACTTAAAGCTTGCTATATCTATGCCGTGATAAATTGTTGCTGCATAATTTAAACTGGGTGCAAGTTTTCGCTGAGAATCACTTATTGAAACAAAGGGATACTCCTTGAAAGCATCCGCCAGATATGGAAAATCAGGTGGCAAACTGCTATGCAATGTTGTCACAAAAGGTATGGAAATAAATGGAGCAAGAGCGATTGGGTGAAATCCCATATGATTATGAATCACGTCAAAATCCTTAATGCGCTTTCCTAGCTCAAAAAAAGAAAGGAATTCATATTGTTTGATTCCATTCCAATCGAATCCTCCAACTAAGTCATACATTGGCCTATCTATCACAGGTAATAATTTTCCAGCAACTTCAGAACCTCCACAGGCAAACGTAGTGACCTCATGACCAAGAGCAGTTAATCCCTTTGCTAAATTAGCAACAACAAGCTCTGAACCTCCGTATTTCTGAGGAGGAACAGTTTTCCAAAGTGGTGCAAGGAGTGCTATTCTCATACATTTTTATTTTACTGTTTTAAAAGAAATTTATCGTATTTTAATTCAGCCTTAGAAATAATTCTGCTTGAATACTCTTTAGTTGGTTTTATTTTCCAATAAACATACAAAACAGAAAAAACTACTAGTGCTGCAATCAGAAATGCCACCACCATGATTGGCTTTCCCCACCAAACAGCAGCTAACGCACCCAACAGATACCACGATCCCAAGATTAATTCCCCATAAGCATTTTTCATCAAACTTGGCATTTTTTTGAGAATAAATTTGTTTGTTCTTTCAAAACCAAATTTGCTACCAAAAACAAAAGCGATCCATGCCTCGGAATAAACCAATGACATTCCCATATGAATGACAAAAGCTTTAAAAGCACGAATAATAAAATTTTCTTGTTTTCTGAGTGTCACAAGAAAAAGAAGCAACTTTGTCGCTAGTGTCACAAATATTGCCAATGAAGCATAAACCAAGACTTGTTTATGATATATGGTAACAGGAATAGCTGGATGCAAAATCACAGGAAAAGCAGCAAGTGCAGCAAAAGGAAAAAACAAGAATTGCTGCCAAGCTGTAAGATGGGAAAGAAAACCAATCCATGTTTTAAAGGATATTTTTCCAAAAAGCAGGAACAATGTTTTTAGCGATTGAGCATTGCCAAAAGCCCATCTCCATTTTTGCTTCCTATATGATTCAAGATCATATGGCATCAGTCCATACCCAACAGCGCAGTCAACATAAACTCCACGATAGCCAGCCTCATAAATTCTTAATCCGACATCTGCATCTTCAGTCAATGCCTCTCCTCTAAATCCACCAATTTTATTTAATACATTCAGTTTATACACACTCACAGTTCCAGTGGAAGGAACACAATCCAAGTGATTGGCCATGTTCATGTAGATTTCAAAAAAGTGCCTGTATTCATCAGCTACGGATTGATTCCCAGCAATGGAATTTCTGTATTGCTGAGGAAATTGAACCAATGCAATTTTATCTTCTGAAAAAAACGGTAATGCCGTAGTTAAAAATTTAGGTTCAACAATATAGTCAGCATCTATAATCGCGATATATTCTGATTTTCTATTTATTTCTTTTAAAACATAATTCAGTGCTCCAGCCTTGAAACCAGCTAGTTTATCAACATGAAAAAATCTGAATTTTTCCCCTAATGTTTCCACGAATGCCTTTACAGGCTTCCAAATATTTTTATCCTTAGTGTTATTATCGATAACCAGAACTTCGAAATTATCATAATTAAGTTTCGTCATCGCCTCAAGAGTCTGCATAAGAATTGCGGGTGGTTCATTATATGCTGGCACAAGAATTGAAACGAATGGTTGAGACTTAATCTTGCGACTTTTAGGCTTAACATGAGGAATAATGGAAATAATAATCTGGGAAACCGACAAAAAAAGCCCCGCGAAAAGATTCAGGACCAAAAAAATAACTACATATTTAGGTATGAAAGCAGAAGCTATCAAGATAAGAATAAAGAATAGTGAAATACCCATAAGTTGATTTTAATGCTTAAGTAAAGCCAAGAATACATACTTGATAAAAAATAACGCCCACTATGAAAGTTGGCATTAAATACGCCTATTTTTTTCTTTTTCTAATTGTATCCTAGCACAATGACAGAATTTTTCCAGTGAGTGTATGTATGTGAGAAATTATTAATTTTAAATCTGTTTTTTTCTTTTCTTTTTTTAAATCTCAAAAATGCTAGTTGTTGTTCCCTGGAGCAATCTTTATATTTTGAGCTATATATCTTTATATCTTTTGCCATTTGATGCCCATAGAGGTCATCCCAGAGCTTCAGGATACAATAAAAAGGCTATGACAAGCCTTAGATTTCACTATTTTGATGATTTGTGATATTTCTGCCTATTTTCTACTTCTTTAGTAGTCTCTCATAAACTTCAAAAACTACATATGAAAAAGCTACGAAATAGACCTTTTCAATTTGATGACCATTTTTAGCTAAAAATTTCCGTATAGTCTTAACTGCAATTTCAGAAGCTTCTTCAATAGGATAGCCAAAAGCTCCAGTTGATATGCTTGGAAATGCAATGGTTTTGATATTGTGTTTAACAGCTAACTTTAAACTATTTTCATAACAACTTGCAAGCAGTTCAGCTTCTTTGCCATTCTCTCTGTTATAGATTGGTCCTGCTGTATGAATAACATACTTGGCCGGTAGGTTATATCCTTTTGTAATTTTAGCTTGTCCAGTTTCACATCCTCCAAGCTCTTTGCATTCTAAATATAAGTCATGACCTGCAACTCTGTGAATTGCACCATCAACGCCACCACCTCCAAGAAGATGCTTATTGACTGCATTAACAATGGCATCAACTTTTAATGTTGTGATGTCCTGTTTAATTGTGATGAGTTCAGTTTTCATAATCTAAAAAATGATTTTTTCAATTTCTTCTTCCTCTAAACAATAACCTTGCATTCTAAACATGAGTCCAAAATTATTCATGAACATATCTCCTTGTCCAAGTAATCCATCTGCCCAACTTACATCTATAAATAATTCTGAAGCTTCTTTGCTCATTTGAAAAGCGAGCTTTATCGGCATGTTGTTTTTTATCGGCTCAGTAACGGTATTTTCAGTAACTCTTTGAGTTGTGATGATAAAATGAATTCCAACAGCTTTTGCCATTTGAGCTGTGCGAACAATTGAGTCTTCTGTTGTCTTCGCATTGAAATCCATGAGCTCTCCAAGCTCTGTAATCATTATAACAATTTTTGGAATTTTCTTGTCAGGATTTTTCTCATTGTATCGTTGAATATTTTTAATTTTGTTTTTTGTAAGAATTTCATATCTTCGTTCCATTTCTTCTTTTGCCCATTCGAGAGCATTAATGGCTTTTTTGTTTTCTGTGATAATTGGAAACACTAAATATTTATCAATGTTCTTAAAATGAAAAAAGGATATCTTCAATGGGTCAATCAAGATGAATTTCAAATCTTCTGGTTTGTTGTATTTTAAAAGAGTTGCAAGTGCAACCCTTCTAAACATTCCGAATCCTGAAAGTACATTACCAGCGGCTAGGATGTGAAAAGCTTTGTCTAAATTTGTATATTCATCATTCTTGCTTTTTCTTTCTCCCAATGGAATACAAAAGTTTTTATCAATCATGCCATTTTCGAGCTTGCTCCATATCTTTTCAACAGGAACACTTGCTTCATATCCTCTCTTTTTGTTCACATCTACTTTTGGCATATCTTTATGTTTATAGAAAAATCTGATTTGTCTGTTTTTTCAAGTTTTTCAAGTTTTTATCGCAATGTAAAGACTCTTTTGAAAAATCCACCAACATTATTTTGAGGTCCATATTTATTCTCTCCGTCTGTGCCTTTGGCAAAAATCAATGCCAGTATGAGGATAATGTTGAAAAACGGCACAATAGCAAGTAAAAACCAATATCCTGACTTATCAAAATCGTGCAATCTTCTTACATGACCAGAAATAATAAGATATAAAAACGGCAACAAAGCCACAACCGATAAAATCAAGGGAATAGCGCTGACATCAGGATTATTATTTGTTGCATATCCCGCTATTATGCTTCTTAAAAAAAGAGGGACTGGCACACAAATAAGTTGGTACAATATATAGTCCATTCTTCCAAGCCTTCCGTCTGGATCTGCAAAGGTTATTACCCCCATTTTTCTTACAACTTTTTTATTTTCAGTTTTGGTGTTTTCTTCTTTCTCATCTGTCGTATTCAACCATTCACCACAATGTTTACATTTTATTGCTTCATCTAAAATTTCTTCAGCACAGTATGTACACTTTTTCATAACATTGATTCGTTAGATTGTTAGCTTATTTGTAATTAATAAATAATATAAAGCTCAAAAAATGTACAACGACACTCTGAGTATCAACATGTTAACCAAATAGGCATGTTTCCAATATTTCTTTCCTATGTTCATTTAAGTACGGATAACTGTATCCTCCCTTTATACCCCATGAATCACTGGTCTTGATTGATTCAATGAATTTTTCTAAAAGTTTGTCGTGGTCGTATAAGTACCAATTATCGTTACTTATATCGTGAAAACATATAAATATTTCCTTGCCTTGATATTTCTTTTCAAATGTAAGACGACCCTTTAGCTGTATTTTTAGATATCGTGTGCCATCGAAACTGATAGCAATAAAATCAGCCCCCATCCAATCGTCTGAGAGCTTAACTGTTGTATAGCCATAATCAGCAAAAATAGCCGATGCTTTTTGAAAGTTGTATATTTCTTGTTGTCTTGCGTTTAAATTTTCGTAACTTACTTTATCTTTAAACATAAAAGCGACCTAAAAAAATTAAGTCGCTGAGAAGTTCCGCTCAAGTGGACGACCCAGCCTAGAACCACAAATCAAGAAACACCAAGGTGTCCTATCATGTGAGCTGAATCGCCCGCCAAAAGGCGTGATAGGACAAAAACCCAAGGGTTTCACCTTAGTATCTATTGATTTGTGGTTCTAAATATAGAATACAAGCAAATAAAGCAAAAAGCAATTCAAAAAAATATTTTGAAAGATAATGGCATGCTACTCCGTATATACATATGAAAGGTCACGAAGACCAATCATGTTCTTGATTTTTTAAAATTTAATACGAATGCCGCTAGTTAATTAAGAAGACAATAAACTAACATCAATACTAAAACAAATCAGAGCGGCATCGACTTTTAGTCGACTCTGATTTTGATGCGAGTTTATTGTTTTTTTGTGTCAATAAAGGGTAACGACGAATAGTCGCTGCCCTTTTTTATGTTGACAAAAGACTTATTAAAAGAGCTTCAAACAATCACACAAGAAGATTTTGGATGCGAATACAACGCATCGGAAATCAATGAGATTGCAACCACACTCATTGGGTTTTTTGAGTTTGTCATTAACGAACAAACCCAATGAAAAAAATAACAAAAAATGTGGGTGGCCGTGTCATAGACTGGTTTTCAGAAAACCAATTAGTTGAGATGTTTCAACCCGAATCCCCAAAGGTCCTTGCTTCCGCTCTTTCCGAAAGACAAAAGGAATACAATGCCGTATCGGAAGAAATCAAGACGATGATTCTAAGGGTCAGGAAGGAAGCACCTCAAGATTTATGGTTTTATGAAATACTGGCAGAAAAAATGCCAAAGCTTATCCCTAAACTTTTGCAAATAGAAAATCACATCTACCGCCTGAAATGGGAACTTTCAATATTGAAGCGAAAGTCAAACAAAAACTACGAATACAGGGTTAGCTTTCAAGAAAAAATTTTGATAGCTCGCAGATATCCAATATTTGAACTAGCAAGAAGCAAACTTGATTTGAAGCCATCAGGAAAAAACTATGTCTGCCTATGTTTTTCACATAATGAAAAGACTCCTTCGCTATATTTTTACACAGAAACAAACACATTTGTGTGCTTTGGCTGTGACTTGAAAGGCGATGTAATAACTTTAACAATGCATCTTTACGGACTTTCATTTCGAGATACTGTAATTATGCTTCAAAACTAATGAACAAAACACGAAAAAAATTGGATGAAATAATTGAAACAATGCCACCGCTTGAAAATGAACGATTTGCAAAATTAACCCCAAATATACCAGTCGAAATCGAAGAGTGGCGAAGTATTATCAAGGATAATTTTCCTGAACTAGCACTTCCTGCAGAAGTTGGGTTAAGTGTTATCGCCCAGCTACTCATTGAAGATATCAAAAATCCATTTGCTCTTGTATATGTCGATGTTCCGTCTTCGGGCAAAACCATCACGCTGAATTTTTTTTCTGGGATAGGTGAACTTGTTTACACGACAGATAATTTTACCCCAGCCTCCTTTGTATCACATGCGGCAAACACAAAAAGGGCTGACCTTGAAAAAAACGACATGCTTCCGCAGATAAGATACAAAACTGTGATAGTTAGGGATTTGGCTACAATTTTTGCCAAAAAAGATGAAGATGTACAGTCAATGCTTGGGATTTTAATCAGAGTTCTTGATGGAGAGGGATTAGAAACAAATAGTGGCTTGTACGGCAGGAGAAGTTATACTGGCGATTATTTATTCATGCTTCTGGCGGCTTCAACACCCATAAGACCAAGAATATGGAAAGTTATGGGAAATCTAGGCTCTCGCTTATTCTTCATGAATATTGAAGGGGTTGAAAAAAATGAAACTGAACTTGCCAATCAATTAAGGCATTCATGCAGGGACAAAGAAATATTATGCAGAGAAGTTACGGAAGAGTTCATAAAAACTCTATGGCATAAATATCCAAACGGAGCTTGTTGGAACAAAGAGAATGATTCACAAACTTTGACGGAAATAATTGCGCGCTTTGCCAAAATACTGGCGAAGCTCAGAAGCTCCATCAATGTATGGGAAGAATCTGTTGGATACAAAAAATATAACCACACTCAGCCCATAACAGAAATGCCAGACAGGCTCAACCAGTTAATTTATAACATCTCCAGAGGACATGCCCTTGTTTTAGGTCGAGAAAATATAAACAGTGATGACTTGAAAATAGCATTAAGGATTGCTTTAGATTCAGCCCCGCCAAATAGGTCAAAAATATTCAAGAATCTTATCAAAAACAATGGACAGTTAGCCACAAATGAAGTAATGACGATACTCAAATGTTCAAGACCAACAGCCTTACGATTGATGGAAGAACTATCCATATTGGGAATTGTCGAAACTGATGGAAACATGAATGATGAAACTGATTACCTCGGTGGAAGAACTGAACAAAAAATACGCTTGAAGGATTCATACCAATGGTTTGCATCTGAAGAATGTCTCACTTTATATTTGGGATTGTAATAACACGCTTTGCTTCTTTGATTCTTGAATCAATCTAGAGCTGCCTTGAAAAACTGAAAAAAAAATCAAATGGGAGAAACTGATAAACTGATTGTTTACTGCCTTTTTGAATAGCATCGAATTCTTTAATAAACTAAATCTACCCCTGTGATAATGGCCGTTGTTCAAATTTCGGACTACAAGATATAATCAATCCTGTGAAAACGGCCTTATCATTAAAACAAACAAAAATATGAATGAGCCAGCTAGAAAATGCCTTAATTATTGTCGTGTTTCTTCAAGAGAACAAGAAGAATCTGGCTATTCCCTGCCTGCACAAGAAAAGCTATTAAAAGATTATGCACTAAACAAGGGATTAAAAATTCAAAAAGTATTTTCAGTTTCAGAATCAGCAAGTGGCAGAAAACAACGCCAAGTGTTTGGAGAAATGCTGGAAATGTTAAAAAAAGAACGAGTTAAAATTATAATCTGTGAAAAAGTTGACCGCCTGACTAGAAATTTACGAGATGCAGTACTTATCAATGAATGGATCAATGAAGACCCAGAAAGAGAAGTTCATTTTGCCAAGGAAAACTGGATTTTAACAAGGGATTCAAAATCCAACGAAAAGTTCATCTGGAACATCAGAGTCTCAGTTTCTCAATACTATACTGACAATCTTTCAGAAGAAGTTAAAAAAGGGCAAAAAGAAAAAGTAGCCCAAGGTTGGCTTCCAACTAAACCGCCCCGAGGTTACAAAACTATTGGAGAAAAAGGACACAAAATACATGTGATTAATCATGACGAAGTTCCAATTATAAAAAAAGCGTTTGATATATATTCAACTGGAGATTATTCCCTGCAGAAAGCTCTGGACATAATGACTGAATTAGGTTTACGAACAAGAAGTGGCAACAAAATGGCAAAGAGTCGTTTTGCAGCACTTCTTTCAAATCCATTTTATATTGGCAAGGTGAGATGGAATAATGTTTTATATGATGGAAGTCATGAAGGAATAATCAGTAAAGAAGCCTACGATGCAGTTCAAGATGTGATGATAAGAAAGAATACACCCAAATATAGTAAACACTTCTATCTTTTCAAGGGAATCATAAAATGTGCCAACTGTGGTGGAGCTATCACATGGCAAATGCATAAGGGTTGGGTATATGGTTATTGTAATGGATACAGGGATTGTCCAAAAAAATCAGCAGTTCGTGAAGATATCATTGATAATGAGGTTATGGACCTTTTAGGAAGAATGCTCTTTAAAAATTCAAGAATCTTCGACTGGGCAGAAAAAGCATTGAAACACAGTCACAAAGAAAAAGGGGATTTGCTTGAATCTTCCACTGAAGTGCTAAATCAAAGATTAAAACAAATGGATTCCAGATTTGAAAGACTTTATGATGACAAGATAGACGGAAAGATAACCGAGGACTTTTACAATTCTAAGCTGAACCAGTATTCTCTCGAAAAGGAACAAGTATTGACCTCGCTATCCAAGAATATTGGAACTGATAGCAGATACACTAAGCTTAATGGTCACCTATTTACATTATCCCAAAGAGCCAAGGACCTATATTCATCCTGTAAGGACATCAATAGAAAGCGACTTATACTTAAGTTTATATATAAAGATATAGGTCTAGGGAACGATAGAATGCTTGTAGCTGAATATACGGATGCTTTCAAATTGTTGGTAGAAGTAATAAAAGAAACTAATGGTTCAAATGTGCAGATTTTCAGCGAAAAGCAGAATAAAAAATTTGAACCGTCTGTTTTGCTTTCAACTAAAACAAAAAACGACCCTTGTAAGGTCGTTTTTGACAGTCTGCTCCGCGACTAGGATTCGAACCTAGGACCAATTGATTAACAGTCAACTGCTCTACCGCTGAGCTATCGCGGAATATTGAATTGTCTAAATTGCCCTTTCAAGCAACAAAATCAGTATAACAAACAAAAAAAATTCTGGCAAGAGTTGCAAAAGCCCCCTTCCGGGGGCATAATTGCAAGTTTTTGGCAATTTTCCTAGTAGTCTTTAAGTTTTCCGATTGATTTGTGCTGGCGAATCTTGTCCAAAGCTTTGGCTTCAATTTGACGAATACGTTCGCGAGTCACTCCGAATTCCTTTCCGACCTCTTCCAAGGTGTGAGTCACGCCATCTTCCAAACCAAAACGAATCTTCAGAATCTTTTGTTCGCGCGGAGTCAGTTCCCTGAGAACTTCACCGACATGGTTTTTCAGCAGTTTTCGAGAAGCCACTTGATGAGGCATCACTGTTTCAGTGTCTTCAATAAAATCTCCCAGCACACTGTCGTCATCAGAATCTCCCACTGAGGTTTCCAAGGAAACTGTTTCTTGCGAAATCTTTTGGATGTGACGAATTTTGTCGACTTCCAAATTCATTTCAGCAGCAATTTCTTCTGGAAGTGGTTCGCGTCCCAATTCTTGCACCAATCTTCGAGTAATCTGAGTATATTTATTGATTGTTTCCACCATGTGCACCGGAATACGAATTGTTCTTGATTGATCAGCCAGCGCTCGAGTGATGGCTTGGCGAATCCACCAAGTTGCATAAGTTGAAAATTTAAAACCTTTGCGATAATCAAATTTTTCCACGGCGCGAAAAAGTCCAATGTTTCCTTCCTGAATCAAGTCCAGCAAAGAAAGATTATGAGAACGTCCCACATATTTCTTAGCAATGCTCACCACCAAACGAAGATTAGCTTCGGTCAATTTCTGCTTCGATGCCAAGTCCCCTTTTTCATTGGCTTTGGCGAGTTTTATTTCTTCTTCTGATTTTAAAAGTGGCACGCGTCCAATTTCTCGCAAATACATTTGCACCAAATCAGAAGAACTGTCTTCAATTCCATCGAGCAGATTTGAATCAGCGTTTTTATCCTTCTTACTTTTTTCAAAGATTTCAGCTTCCTTGTCAGAATCAATTTTCAGCATGTCATCAGAAACAACCACTTTTACACCAGCAGTTTCCAATTGTTCATACAAATTTTCCAATTCATCCAATTCTTCTTCCACTTCAGGGATAAGGTGAATGATTTCATCTTCAGTCACAAAACCGCGTTGTTTTCCACGCGCAATAAGATCAGCAATAATCTGAGCTTTGGTCTTTACCCCCTCTTCTTCAACAACGGTAACTTTTTTCTTTGGTACGAAAGTTTTTTCAACTTTTTTCTTTGGTGCTACGACCACTTTTGCAATGGGTTTTTTCGCAGCCATTTTCTTGGCGACTGGCGCAACTTTGGCAGCAGGTTTTTTTGTTGCAACAACTTTTTTCAAAGCAACTGCTTTTTTCGCAACAGCCTTCTTCTGAATTTTCTGGTTTTTTTTCTGCACGATTTTTTTTGCTTTAATAAATTTTACCACCTTCTTTTTTTTGTCCATTGTCACCTTGCTTTTCTTTGCGACAACTTTCACTTTTTTAACCAAGTGCGGAGCTGACTTTTTGGCCAATGCCTTTTTCACAACTTTTTTCAAAGCAGCTTTGGCAAGTGAAACACCTTTTTTAGCGGCTTTCACTTGAGCAGCCTTTTTTTGCATCTTCTTCATACCCGGTAGTAGAAATTCAAATGGCCAACAAGCCACTGCGAATTTGTTATATTGAAGTAAAAAAAATTATCTTTTTTTGTTTTATCCTCATAACTAATATTCACACGTAAACACCAAAAACCGGGTCTTCCCAGTCCTTGTTCTTACTGCATTTCTTGAGAAAGCCTTGTGAACTCGCTCATAAGTTTGGCGAGGGTATCTTTATCCCCTTTTTGTTCAGCATTCTCGATTTGCTTGATGATAGCATGTAGTTTTTCTTTTTGCAATTCTTTCATGTATTGGGAAATATAACTTGTCACCAAACTGCGCAATTCGTCTTCACTGTACTCCACCACGCCCTCCTGAGTGAAAAGGTATTTTGCATTGAAATATATCTTCCTCAAATGCTCAATTGCACGCTCATCATCAATATTCTGCAAAAGATTGTCAAAAGAAAATGCTGCTTGCGCGCCACTGCGCAAAACAAATTCCACCAAAGAATCGTCTTTTGCCCATTGATTTTGCTGCTCGTTTTCAGAAATTTCTTTCCATATCTTAGGACTACTCAAAACCAAGCCCATCAAGAAATTTCTGATGATATCACTACGTTTTTGAAATGAATCTGCCTCAGGAGCAACGAGCGGTTTTGACTGCTCGTATTTCTCGACGCCAGAAGTGACTGTTTTTAATACATCATTGATGACTTTTTCTTCCACATCAACCTCGTGCGCAATCTTTTTTATCCAGTGAGCTTTTTCAATCTGACTTTCAATGTTGGCCACGTGCGCCAAAATTTCTTTGGCAATATGCAATTTTCCTTCCGCCGTCTTTTTGTCATATTTTTTCAAAGCTTCCACGAAAAAAAATTCCATCGCCAAGATTGATTTTTTCACAGCGTCTACAAGTAGTTGAGGATCTTTTGCCACCACATCGGCTGCGTCCTTTCCATCTGTCAGTGTGACTATTTTCACATTCACACCTTTTTGCAAACAAAGGTCCGCGCTTTTTTGTGCAGCCTGCTGACCAGCGCTGTCCATATCAAAAAGCATCGCAATATTTTCTGTATAACGTTTCAGCATCGTGATTTGATCTCCAGTCAAGGCTGTGCCAGAAACTGCCACCGTATTTGCAATCCCCGCCTGCACGGAAGCGATGACATCCATATTACCTTCAACCAGCAGCACATAGTTTTTCTTTTTGATTTCTGTTTTGGCATGTGAAAGACCATAGAGCGCCTTGCCTTTGTGATAGACAATTGTTTCTGGTGTGTTCACATATTTAGCCTGCGTCTCATCGCCACCGGGCGCCACGCGCGCAGAATATCCAATCACACCGCCCATAATATCCATGATTGGAAACATGATGCGGTCGCGAAACCTGTCATAAGCACCTGTTCCATTTTCTTTTTTCACCAAAAGTCCAGTTTTTTCAATTTCCTCCAACGAAAAACCTCTGCCAATCAAAAATTTACTGATATTGTCCCAGCCATTGGGAGCATAGCCCAAGCGAAAATTTCTAATGCTTTCCTCGGAAAGACCCCGTTCCAATAAATAGGCCATTATTTTATCCTTGCCGACACCTTTCCAAAGTTGCGTTTCATAAAATTTGGTGGCCAATTCCAAGGCCTCCATGATTCTTTTTTTATTGTCAGTGCTCTGTCCGCCTTTATATTCCTCCAGTTGCACTCCTGCTTTTTCGGCCAAAATCTTCAGCACTTCGCGAAATTCCATGCTTTCAATCTCTTGCACAAAAGAAAACACATCCCCACCCTTAGCACAACCAAAGCAATGGAAAATCTGTTTTTCTTCATTGACCATAAAGGACGGGCTTTTTTCATGATGAAAAGGACAAAGTCCCTTCCAATGGGAACCTGCCTTGGTCAGCCGCACATATTCTCCGACAATATCCACGATATTAAGCCGGCCTTTGATCTCCTCCACGTTATTATTCATCCAAGCTGTAAAATTCCAATGAGCTTTGCTCCTCTTAGTCTTCCTACTAAAAAGCCCCAAACCCTCAGAATTCACTAAAAATAATTTTCAAAACCCAGCCAGCACTAATCCTTGGAATTTTTACTGCTGGATTCATATGATTCAATCCTATAAGACATCGGCAATAAATGCAAAGGGTGAGACAAGATTGTCTCACCCTTAGTTAATTTTCCTTGAAAGCATTGCTTAGAGCCTTTTCCAAGGACCTGCAATTGCAATCTTTTGTTCCAAATTCATCAATTGGAAACTTTTCTTCTCCGCAAAGCAAACACTTTTCATTTTCAACACTTCCGCAATTATTTTTTTCCATCCAAACTCTCCTTTTTTACAAAATATCCTATTTATTTAAATAAGTAATTGTAAACTGCAAAACTGTGGCAAAAGAAACCCACAGCAAATATGGAATTTGAATATATGCAATCCAGCGCGCATGCGGATAGATTGCAATCATCGCCCAGATAAGAGTGACCAGCACCAATGTGATGTCCATGGCCGCCAACAAATTATTTTTCAGCCCAAACTGCAACGGAGTGAAAGCTAGATTGAAAATAATATTCAACAAAAATGGCAATGCAACCAAAAGCGTGATTTCTTTTTTCCAAGCCATCAAAAAAACTTTGCCGAAAGAGATGGCAATCAAAATATATAAAAAAGTCCAAACGGGCCCAAAAAGAAAGGCCGGTGGCGACCAAGATGGTTTTGCAAGTTGAGAATACCAGTTGTAAGTATCCATAAAGAATATTTTTTTAATTTTTCAAGGCGGAGAGGAGAGGATTCGAACCTCCGATACCTTTGACAGTATGCCACCTTTTTAGTTTCAAAGCGGAGAGGAGAGGATTCGAACCTCCGATACCTTTGACAGTATGCCACCTTTCCAAGGTGGTGCACTCGACCACTATGCGACCTCTCCGCTTTGAAACTAATTCAATTTTATATGGCGCACTCAAAAACTCAAATCATTTATACCTCGGCAAAGCCTCAAGCAAAAAATTGTTTTGAATTTTTGCCAGGGTTTCTTTTGAAACCCGCCGGATGCTCATATGCTTCACATCCGGCCCACACTGCGACTCCTCCAAAACATGACCAAGGGTCATATTTTCTCACAAGCTAAGAAGCTAACGCCTAATAAGCTGTTCTAAGCTTCTTTTATTCCAATCAATCTGATGTGTTCTCCATCTGGAGTTCTGCCCAAGATTAACACAACTTTGTCGCCGCTTGCAATGATGCCTTGTTTTTTGGCATCTTCAATCAACCAATCAATATCTTCTCGAAAAACTTCCCCTTTTTCATACAGCTTAGCTTCAATCCCCCACACCAATGATAATTGTTGAAAAGTTTTTTTATTGTGCGTCACGACCAACATTGGTTGCTCTGGGCGAAAATGAGAAAAAAGGCGCGCTGTGAAACCAGATGCGCTGCCAAGCACCACAGCTTTTGCTCCACTGCTCTTGGCCAGTTCGTATGCGCTTTTAATCACCATCTTGAAATCATCTTTGCCATTAAGAGTCAGTAAGTGCTTCACATCGTCAAAAGGTGAAGCTTCCGTGTTTTCAATGATTTCCTTCATGGTACGGACGCTTTCCACCGGATATTTTCCACTGGCACTTTCTCCTGAAAGCATCACGGCGTCAGCATGATCAACCACCGCATTGGTCACGTCGCTAACTTCAGCGCGTGTCGGACGAGGGTTTACAATCATGGATTCCAACATTTGAGTTGCCACAATCACTGGCTTCATGGCAGCCAAAGATTTTTTCACAATTTCTTTTTGCAATACTGCCACTTTTGTTCCTTCGATTTCAATTCCCAAATCTCCGCGCGCCACCATCACAGCATCGGTGTGCTGCAAAATGTCATCGAGATTCTTGATGGCTTCCTTGCGTTCAATCTTGGCTATGATTTGTGGAAGATTATCTTCGCGACCAAGGATTGTTTTCATTCTTCCTCTGAGCTCTTCGATGTTTGCTCCACTGCTCACAAATGACATCGCAATGAAATCAACATCCATGCCCAAAAGAAATTCTAAATCTTTTTCATCTTTTTCGGTGATAGCCGCAATTTTCAATTTTGCATCAGGAATATTCACACCTTTGTGATTCTTCACTGTTCCCCCATCGATAACCATGGTTGTCAAAATTCCATTTGTTTTTTCTTTGACCACAACTTTCATCAATCCATCTTCAATCAAAATTTCATTTCCAATTTCAATATCATCAACAATACTTGGCACATCCAAAACAATCGATTTCAAATCTCCGGAAGTAATATTTTTCTCATATGTCACATCGCTAAACAAAATTGTTTCGCCATTTTTCATTTCCACTGGATTTTCCACCAATGTTCGAATGCGCGGTCCTTGCAAATCTCCCAAGATTCCAACTGAAACTCCCATTTCAGCTGACAAATCCCTGATGGTCTTGATAATATTTCCATGCCACTCATGAGAGCCATGTGAAAAATTGAGTCGCGCCACATTCATCCCATTTTCAATCATCTGCTTCAAAACTTCCTTGCTGTCCGAAACTAATCCCAGCGTTGCGACGATTTTTGTTTTCTTAGCCATATTTTTTATTGAATTCTAATTATAACTTATATATACTCCCATATTAAAACAAAACGGGCAACCCGCAAAGGCTACCCGTTCATTGATTTTTCTATTATATCACAAAGTTATCTTCTCAGCAAGTTCTCCGATGATAGGCAATTTCTTTTGCTCACCACTTAAGACGTTAATGATTCCAAGAATGCTGAATACTAGCGCGATAATGCCAATGATCGGTCCAAACGGAAGCCATGACAAAATCCAGCCAACCAAAACCACCAAACCTTGTTTCACATGAAATTGAGTGAATTTGGAGTCTTTTTTCATAATCAAAGGAAAAATTACCAAAACTCCCAAATAACTCAACACTGCCCAAAGCTTATTGTCTTTGACGTCTCTTTCCTCAGCTGTCTCGGTTTTTGCTTCAGCCTGCTCTGAAGCTGGCGATGATTGCTCCATTTTTTCTTCTTCCATACCCAGATAGTAGAAATTCAAATGAGCTTCGCTCAAAATAAACTTCCATGTTTTAAATTAATTAATTTATATACTTTCAACTACATAATGCCCTACTCCAGCCACTATTTTGAATTTTCACTACTGGGCATAAGTTTACGTTAATTTTAATGATAAAACTAAATGCACTCTACAATATACTACACTTTTGCCTGAATTATCTTTTATTCTGTATCTATTTACATTTTATCAATATAGATGTATGGTGTAAAGTCGTTGTTCTTAATATCAATACCAACCAAGGAGGTGGGACATGCAAAAAGTGATCTGTTTTGGAATGGTTTTTTTGGCTTTATGGGCAACGCAGTCCTTCGCTGATACGCAGGATTCGCAGACAGATGAATTTGTGGACACATCAACTGTCATCAATGACGATCCATCCGGAGAGCAGCAGGTTTCAGATGAAGAGCTGGCCGAAGAAGAGTACAGGATTATGAAAGTGGATAAGATGGTCGTACACGTCGGAGGGCGCTTTATTGAGGTGATCCAAAACTTTGAAAATGGTGGCGCAATGGTGAAAAATTATCCGGCCGGCACAGCCGCCAAAGGCAAAAACACTGAATCTTTGCCTTTCGGGGCAACAGCCAAAGTCACCTTGATTGTTTTCAATCCTTGGTATTATCCGACCAAGGACACCAGAGAAGAATACTTCAAAAAAACATGGCAAGCAAATGAAGAAAGTTTTTCCTCCAGGCAAAGACAATCCTTTGGGGTTTGTGAAGATGTATCTCTCATTTGATGGTGTGCCAAGCACCCTCGGCATTCATGACACTGACAATCAAAATAGTGTGGGCAAAAATGTCAGCCATGGATGTGTCAGACTGGGGACACTAACTGCAGTTGAACTTGCCTCATTGATTCTCAATCAAAGCGGCTATGAGTCGCAGGAGTTTGTTCTTGCGGCGCTCAAAAATCCCAAGAAAACCATCAAGCAAAAAATTGCCAACGGTCCAGAAGTTATTTTTCAGCGGGACTAAACAAGAAAAAAAGAAGAGGCACTTGCAACTGCAAGAGCCTCTTTTCAATTTACGATTATTCCCGCCTCTTCAATCTCACGCAAAACATCTTCTGGGATTGGATTCTTCTTGGGACTCACTCCGGGATAACGCCAAGCGGAAATAATGTTTATCTGTTTGCTGGAATTTATCAGCCTTTGCAGTTTTGCAATCTTATCATCCTTTTTTTCGCCCAAAGTTTTGTCTTTGAATTTTTTCTCTTGGGATTTCGTCTGATACATCACCCATATTTCTTGATTCCAACTTTCCTCTTTCTTTTTTTCCTTGAAATCTTCTTCCGTTTTTGCGCTTCCAAAAACTGGTCTTCCCCATTTCGGTTTGGGTTCTCCTTTGGTGATGTTTCCCACTGGCACCATCACCGCCACCACATTTTCCACAATACTAGTTTCAATGCGCTGCGGCTTGCGAATCACGCCCAAAACTTTCTGCTCGCTAAGACCATAAAAATGCATTTTTTCTGTGACATGCGCCGTCCAGTGATATTTTTCAGTATTTTTCGGTTGTTTCCATTGCATATTATTACAATAATATCACAAGCAACACAAAAGCCGCTAGTGATAACTACGCGGCCTCTTTATTTGAATTTCACCTGAAGATTATTTGATTTCCATTCCTCTCAGTGCTGCAATTCGTTCTTCCATTGGTGGATGTGTGGAAAAAAGTTTGGAAATATTTTTGCCCTTGAAGGGATTGGCGATGAAAAGATGCGCGGTGGCGTGATTGGCAGCTTCAAGCGGCTCAGTGTCACCAGAAATCTTTTCCAAGGCTCTGGCGAGGCCTTCAGGATAGCGCGTGAGCAAGGCTGCGCTGGCATCTGCCAAATATTCTCTTTTTCGTGAGATTGCCATCTGCATCATCATCGCAGCAATCGGAGCCAAAATGGACAACAAGATTCCTACGATCATCATGATCATTCCAAAACTGCTGTTATTGTCTTCGTCGCTATCCCGCGAACCTCCAAAAATTGACCAAGTGCGAAACCAATCAGCCATCAAGGCCACAAAGCCGACCAAAACAACCACCACCGTGGAAAGCAAGATGTCGCGATTGCCGATATGCGAAAGTTCATGCGCAATCACGCCTTCCAGCTCAATTTTTTCCAGCTTATCGATAATTCCAGTGGTAAAGCAAATCACGCCATGCTCGGGGTCTCTTCCGGTGGCAAAAGCATTCGGCGCAGAATCTTGAATAATATAAATCTTAGGATTTGGGAGTCCAGCAGTTATGCACAGGTTTTCCACAAGGTGGTATAACTCCCTATTTTCCTCGTGCGTTACCTCTTTAGCGCCGCTCATAGCCAAAACAATCTTGTCACTCCACCAATATGAGCCAAAACTCATCATGGTTGAGAAAATAACTGCGATATACAAAATATTGCTATTTCCCATGGCGCTAGCAAAAACATAGCCCACCCCAATCACGAATATTAAAAAGCCTGTGATATAAACCCAGGTCAGACGCGTATTTTTGTCAGCTTGATCGTATAAAGTCGCCATTTTATATGGAAATTCAAAATTATTTAAAACTGCACAAACTATAAAAACTTAAATTCCGAAATTACATTCTCGAAAACCATCTCGTTGTATTTTGCATCATTATAGTTGTCTGTATAATAGGTAGCTTCCAGATAAAAACCTTTTTTACCATCGACCGGTTTCCAAAAAATAGCATCCTTGATCAAGCCTTCAGGTGTTTTCATCTTGCCAGTCCTAATTCCCATACGTCCATTCGACTCCATTTCTTTCCAAGAGTCTTGCTTAGCAAGATCCTCTCCTTCAAGGATTCTTTTTAAAGAATTTTCACTTTCTTGCTGCTCAATACCTCTCACTTCAACCGTCATAAGAAGTGAACTGTTTCTTGAGCTACTGGTTTTATAGGTTTTCAAAAACAACAATATTCCTTCTTTTGGATGTGTTTGCATTTCCCAATCACTGGGATGTTTCAATTCAAAAGCATTTATTTTATCAGTGTATATAATCCAATCTTTAATATTGCGACTTTCATCTGTATACAATTTTCCTCTGAAATCATCAGCTGCCAAAGAAAAACTCTTGCTAATATGCACTCCTGCAATATCAGAAATGCCGCTGGCATCAATGAACAGATAGGTTGCATATCCTATGCCTGTCACTACGGTAAAAACCAGCAGCGCCATGGCAAACAAAGAAAGACGATTTGATTCTTCAAGACCGTCACCATGATAATGTTTTTCGAACAACAACCTCTGCATTTGTTTTTATATTTCATCTTCCGGATATACATTATCCGGACAAAATCAAATATTTTGAAGGCTAATTAGAATTGAACCTTAATGTTTTCCTTTTCTGCTTCATCAGCTGCGAAAAACTCTCTTTTTGCAAAATGGAGCATTCCAGCGATGATGTTGCTTGGAAAAGTTTCAATTTTGATGTTGAAGTCGCGCACATTGCCATTATAAAACCGGCGAGAAGCTTGAATCTTGTCTTCGGTGTCGGTCAGTTCTCGTTGCAACTCCAAAAAGTTTTGATTGGCCTTCAAATCGGGATAATTTTCACTCACTGCAAACAAGGATTTCAAGGTTCCGGACAACATGTTTTCTGCTTCTTCTTTCGCTGCTGGAGAGCCAGCATTCATGGCAGCCGTGCGAGCAGCTGTCACTTTTTCAAAAAGCTCTTTTTCATGAGCGGCGTAGCCCTTCACTGTATTTATCAGGTTTGGGATAAGGTCGTATCTCCTTTTAAGTTGCACATCAATGTCGCTCCAAGCCTCATCAACCCTATTCTTCAGCGTTATAAGGCTGTTATAAATACCAATTCCGAAAACAAAAACGAGTGCCAAGATCACAACAACAATTAATCCAATATTCATAATAACTTTAATCGCGCACCTGCTGTAAAAATATATTTACCGCGGCAGCGAATACTTTTAATTAACAATTTAATTATACACCAAAAAGAGTTGAGCTTCAAACCTGCAACTTACCCAAGGGAAATGTGCTATAATTAAGATACTTAATATAATAATACAATCCTTATGAAATTTATTACGCCTTATGCTGTCTTTCTCATTCCAATTGCAGTTGGCATCATTGTGCAGGGCATTAAATTTGTCCTTTACAGCCTGAAGCACGGCTGGGATATCCGCTACATGTTCACCCATGGGCACATGCCTAGCGCCCACACTGCTTTTGCCTTTTCATTGGTAACTTCCATTGGATTTTATGAAGGAGTTCACACTGGAACATTTGCGGTTGCTATCGCCTTAGCCTTTCTTATCATTGATGATGCCACTCGTCTGCGCATGACCCTTGGTGATCAAGGAAAATATCTGAACATGCTCATTGGACAACTCAACATCAATGAAGAGCAGTATCCGCGACTCAAAGAGCGTATGGGACATAAGGTCAGTGAAGTTATTGTCGGTGCCATTTTAGGACTAATCTTTACTGCTGCATTCATCAAACTGCTTGCTTAATATTTTTCAAGAAATATATCAAAAAAAAGAGACTGCAAAGTCTCTTTTTTTATCATACTAAAAAGCTGAGAAGCTAAAGCCTAGAAAGCTATTTTGAAAGCTCTTCCTCAATAACCTGTTTATCATTCCAGGGAATTTTTTTGTCTCCCACCACCATCGTTTCAAAGTTTCCCATTCCGGTCACTGCTATCACATCTCCTTCCTTGGATAATTCAAGAGCTTTTTTTATGGCACTTCGTCTGTCGACAATTTTCCAGAAATTTTGGTTTTCTATCTTATTTTTAATTCCAGCTGCAATTTCATCAATAATTTGCTGTGGATTTTCGTGATATGGCTCATCATTGGTCAAGATAATATAGTCTGCATACTTCGACACAACCTCGCCCATCAAAGGACGTTTGCCGCGGTCACGCTCGCCGCAGGAACCGAAAACTGCAATGATTTTTGCCCCTTCTTTTCTCACGCCTGATAGCAGCTGATACAATCTTTCTAGTGCATTTGGAGTCAAAGCAAAATCCACAATAATATTGAGTCCTCTGTCGTTGTCTACGCTCTCCAGACGCCCCGAGATACCCTTTATTTTTGCCAGTGCCTCTTTTATTGTTTCCAGACCAATGCCCTCTCCTAGACCCACACAAGTTGCTGCAAGAGCATTCTCAACATTAAATATTCCGGGAATATTTAATATGTATGATGTATTTTGTGTAATGTATTTTGTATAATTCAATCCCAATTCAATATTCTCAGCCTGAACTATTCTTATTTCATCATTCTGATGACCGGTGACCGATGACTGATGACTTTTTGTCGTGTAACCAAATTTCTTATCAACTTCAAAACTCAAAAAATCCTCGGGATTTTCCATATCCAGATTAACCACTATTGATGACTGATGACTGATGACTGATGACTTTTTTGCAAATTTTTCAACATAACTGAATAATAGTTTTTTTGCTTCACGATATCTTTCCATGGTCCTGTGATAATCCAGATGCTCACGAGTCACGTTGGTAATAACTGCAGTTTGATATTTGACGCCCCAGACACGATGTTGATGCAGTGAGTGGGAAGATGTTTCCAAAACCAAATACTCGCAACCAGCATCCAGCGCTCGCTTGATAAATTTCTGCAATGCAAAGGCCGAAGAAGTTGTATGATGAGAAAGATTTTTTTCCTCTTCTCCATTGATGACGAAATTTATCGTTGAAGCCATGGCCACTTTTTTGCCAGACTGCTCCAAAATTTTTGCCACCATTTGAGAAGTTGTTGTCTTGCCATCAGTACCAGTGATGCCAATAACTTTCATCTTGCGAGAAGGAAAACCATAATAAATATTAGCCAAGATTGCCTGAGCTAAATGGTAAAGGTTTTTGAAAGATTGGGGGAAAAGGTTCTTAATTTTATACATTAATTTTCAATTTCTAATTTTCAATTTCTAAACAATTTTCAATGACCAAATTTCAGAATGTTTGAAAATTAAAACATTAAAAAATTGAGTTTTGTTTGAAAATTAGAAATTGAAAATTGAAAATTTTTAAATACTATTTTCTGAATCTCGCTGCAAAGGCCTTAGCTCGCTGTAGACCTCTATAAACCGCATATTTTCTAGGGTTGATAATGATATCATAACTTCCCAAAAATTCAATGGGTTTAGTGTTGGGAGAAAAACCCAACTTAAAATTCGTAATCCCCTCCCAGTTGTTAGTTGCTTGTTGATGGTTGTCGGTTATTTTCACTCCGCCAAAATCATATTTCACGCAGCCCTTTTCTTTGGCATCCAAGATAGCTTGCCATTGCAAAAGAAATGGTGCCATCACATTCCTGCTAACATTACTTGATGCTCCATGCAGATATGTCGCTGTTTCTTCATAAAAAAGCATGAGATTGGCAGCAATAATCTTACCTTCAAATTCAGCCACATAAATTTGCAGCATTTCCTCAGGCAAACTCTCAATCATTCTGCGATAATATTTTTCGTCGTGCGCCGTAATCCCCTGACGCGCTGCCATCTCTTTTGTAAGTCTCAGAAACGCTTCTATATATTTATTTTTTTCTTCGCCAGTGACTAGTGACGAGTGTCCCGAGGATAAGCTTGGAGCAAAACTAGTGACCACACCTTTTTTCTCGGCAAGCTTTATATTATATCTTGTTTTTGGTTTCATCTCTAACAACAATTGATCTGCGGATTTTGAAATATCAATCACGAAAACTTCCTTCGGCTGCATGTCATGTGGCGCCTTCACAATTTTTTCTGTGATATTTTCTTTTATCAGATCCAGAGTTTGAATATTTTCAACATCAATCCTAATCCAGCCGGCATTTTCCTTTTTTGCCAAACCAACAAGTTCTCGCATCCCTGACTTTATTAGATCATTAGAAATTGAATTTTGAGATTTGTTTGGAAATTGGAAATTGGAAATTGGAAATTCCTCTCCTTTAAGCGAGGTTATTGGCCCTCTTGGACAATAAAAATACTTACCAACAATTAGCAAGACGTGTTCAACGATGCTCGCCGAAAAACCTTCATTTTTCAAATGAAACGTTTTTCTGCCAACCGTCGTCTGAAAATTCCGCCACTCAGAGGACTGCAGAAATTCCTTATTTTGATTGTTTTTGTTCATATCCAGACAGTAGAAATTCAAATGGGCTTTGCCCAAAAAAATTCCACCCTATTTAAAATCGCTTGCTTTATAATATTTAGACCAGCTTTCGCATCAAAACATCTTTAATAATTTTGAATTTTCACTGCTGGGCATACTTAAAGTATATCAGGAAAGTCAGGAAAACAAAAAGAGCAGATTCATCAAACCTTTTTGGGTGAAAAATCTGCTCATATGCAACTATGCTGGCGTGTAAAAATTTCGCGATTAATCGCTCACGCAACGTACTGACAAACCGGATGCTTTCGTTGTGTAAAGACGCATGATGGTGGCTCTAGCTGCGGATAATTCCCGAGCCCAACTATGATCGGTATCATTCTCCGTAGCCGACCAGAAATAGCTCAGGGAATCGCGACTGCCATAGAGGGTGGCGTAAAAACCTGCTAAGGGATAATTGAATCCGCTCGTTCCGCCGCTTTTCATTTTCATCCCCTCAATTGTTCCGCGCCACGCACTTTGTAAATCTGCTTGAGCTTGAGTCATACCCAAGGACATTTCAAGTGTTTTAATTTCGTCGTCCGTTGGAATGTGCCAACCCATTGGGCAAATCCCTTGTGGCCCAGGAAAAGCAGACCTGGATGTTCCAAAATTTATGGCTGCCGCCCAAGTGTACAGTGCGCCATATTTGATTCCATTAGCATCTTTAGTTCCACCGTTTAAAACAGTGCAATTAGGATCAGGCGAACCACCAACGTAACAAAAATAATCTGTGCCAAGAATTAAAGGTGCCCCGTCGGATTTTTTTGAGGTACGAAGATTTTCAGCAAACCAACATTGCGACCCGATTGAAATTGTTTTGTAGGTGTCGCCATTGTACGCAACCGGTGTTCCGCAGGCAAAATTAATGTTGACGTCCACAGCTCGAACCGTATTCTTGTATTTTCCGATAGACTTAATGCTACCGATTTCACTGACAGCATTATTGCAGGCTAGTGGCGCCCCATATCTATCAAAAAAAGATACGTCATACAGTGCTCCGGAGCCTGATGCTCCACCATCGGTGATATCTGCGACAACGTCGCTGGCATTGCAAGTAAAAATATCATTGATATTTCTCGGAAACTGCTCCTCCAACTCCTTATTGATTTTTTTCAAGGCTTGTTGCGCACCACTGTCAGCTGTTTGAAATGATTGAATGGAAAATTCAGTTCCACTGGCACTTTTTTTTGCGATTATCGTGTTTACTGAAAGCGAAGCGGTTATCGCCATCATCATTGCCAGTATTATCAAAGCATAGGCCAAAACCGAACCCTTCTCGGACTGCGGAAAAGATCCAACTTTTTTATTACAAGTAAGTATTCTTTCTTTACTCATTTTTATTTACCCTATTAAATTTAACTGGATTTATTTCAGCTTTTTCAAGATCAAAAAAGTATTTACATTATAACATACTTTTTAATTTTATTATTTTTATCGTAAAGAGCGGCCAACCCTTTTGGGCAGCCGCTCCTTTGAGATGTATTATTTTTTGCCCAAGCCCTTCAGCGCAAGCTTCACTCGCTCACCGACATCTTGAATGCTATTTGGAATCAATTTCAATGCTTCGCGAGATTCTGTCACGGAATATCCCATTGCCACCAATGCCTCAAAAGCATCGCTGTCACTTTCAAGTTGAGCTTTTTCATGCACTGGCATATCTTTGATTTTGTTTTTAAGTTCCAAGATCACACGCTGCGCAATTTTTTTGCCCACGCCGGAAACTCTGGTCAGGATCGACGGATCTTCATTGAGCACAGCCATGCCAATAGTCTTCGGGTCAGCAATCGCCAAAATTCCCATCGCAGCCTTAGGACCAATGCCAGAAATTGAAATAAGCAGCTCAAACATATCCATTTCTTCCATTTCCAGAAAACCATACAGAGCCAAGGTGTCTTCGCGCACGTAAGTATGCGTATAAAGCTCTGCGCTTTGCTTTCCGGCGATTATGCCGAAAGTATGCACTGTCACAAAAACTTTATAACCAACACCGTTTACATCAACGATGACGTAATTGTCATGCATGAGATCTATCTTTCCATTTAATTTAGCTATCATTTGATATGCATCGTTAATGTTTAAGAAATATTTTTTAAATCGCAGGCACAACTAGCGGCGCCACTATCGGCGCTGGCGCAGGAGCAACCACGGGCTCAGGAACTGGATCCGGCTCTCTGGTCTTAAAATATTCTGATTTGCAATCCAAGGTTGGAATGGGATCAAGGTTTTTATTCTTCTTGCCATCTTTTTTGAGCCATTCTTGCAAGCCATTTTCCCAATTTTTATATTGCGGATCATTCTTGGGATCTTTGGGGTAATCACCTCTTGAATCATCCTTGCTTACATAATATAAAATATCATGAATATCGCCGAAGGTTTTTTTGTCAGATGTTCCGTCTGGGCATGAATCATTAGCCAAGCAGTAATCGCCCTTGTAATCCTTAGCATCCATCTTGCAAACCTTCACGTCGCTTTGGACATTATTCTCACCATTGAGCACCGCCTTACCAGCATCTTCTTTTTCATATTTTGGAAACTGCTCCACTGCGGTATTTTTCAGGGCTTGATCCATGAAAGCTCTCCAGATAGGAGCTGCCACAAAAATTCCATCCGCCCCAGTCTTCATGGAGGCATTATTATTGTTGCCTGCCCAGACGCCAACCGCAATGGAAGGAGTGAAGCCCATTGCCCAGCCATCTCGAAACTCATTGGTTGTTCCAGTTTTTGCAGCCACTGGACGATCGATAAATTTAAATGGATTATTATCACCAAAAACTGGCGCACGATATTCATTGGTGGACATAATGTGATCAAGCATGGCCACATATTTTTCATCAACAACGCGCGTTCCAGGATTATTTTTATATTGCTCCAACACTGATCCATCCTTATCTTCAATTTTCAAAATAGCAGTTTTGTCATGGTGAATCCCGCCAGCAGCTATCCCACCATAAGCATTTACGTGATCAAGCAAAGTGACTTCGCCCCCACCTAACACCAAAGACAAACCATAGCGCTCAGGCTGATTAAGTCCTCCAATACCCAGCCCCTTGGCCAAGGCAATAGATTCTTTGACGCCAGCGAGATATAGCGTTTTCACAGCAGGAATATTAAGAGACATTGCCAAGGCATTTTTCATCTGCAATGGTCCATGAAATTTCCCATCATAGTTTTGAGGAGTATAGTCCTTGCCGTTATCTGTGCTGAAATTTGTTGGCACATCATAGAGCAATGTTTCCGGAGTATAGCCTTTCGTGAAAGCTGTCAGATATACGTATGGTTTGAAAGATGATCCAGGTTGACGATCAGCCAAGGCCACATTAACTTGCCCATCAATCGCCTTATCGAAATAATTTTTTGATCCAACCATGGCTAAGATTTGACCGGTTTTTGGATCCGTTGCAACCAATGCGGCATTGGAGGCATTTTGCGCCACATTTTTGGCTGCTCCCTCGGTCACGGCCTTTTCTGCTGCTTGTTGTTTGTCCCAATCAAGCGTGGTGAAAACTTTCAGCCCTCCCTGCTCAACAGCTTGCTCACCATATTTTTCTTCCAAATATTCCTTCACATACATCACAAAATGCGGAGCTGAAATATTGTCCTGTCTGGGACTTATCTCGGACAGCACCTCTACCACTTTTGCCTCATCAGCTTGTTCCTGAGTAATATAACCTTGGTCTGCCATCTTTTGCAACGCTGAATTTTTTCTTCCAGCTAATGCACCTGTGTGTGAACCGAAAGGAGAATAATAGGTCGGTGCATTTGGAAGTGAAGCAAGTACTGCAGCCTCAGCCAACGTCAACTCTTTGGCAGGTTTTCCAAAAAAAGTTTGGGCAGCGGCTTCAATGCCGTAAGCGCTTGAACCATACGGGATTTGATTGAGATACATGGACAAAATCTCATCTTTGGAATATTTCTGTTCCAGTTCGACCGCCAAAATAACTTCTTTGATTTTTCGAGTTATGGTTTTTTCATTGGTAAGCAGGGTTTGCTTGATAAACTGCTGGGTGATGGTTGACCCTCCCTGCGCAGCTCCACCCTTAATGACATCCTTAAAGACACTGCGTAAAATACCTTTTGGATCAACTCCAAAGTGGGAATAAAATGTCTGGTCTTCCAAGGCAATGGTGGCATATTTCACATTGTCCGGAATCTGATTGAAAGTAATTACTGTTCTTTTTTCTTCTCCATGCACATCATACAGCAAGTGCTGACCAGAGCGATCATATATTTTCGTTGATTGAACAACCAATTTTGCATCCAATGAATTTGCGCTTGGCAAATCTTTGGCAAAATATAAAAATATTCCAGCTACTGCCAAGATTCCGGCGCCAGCGAGATACAGGAAAATTTTTCCTGCCAGTTTCAACCAGTCTTTCTTGGTTTTTCCCTTGAAATTTTTTGAAATAAATATTTGTTGCATAACTAAAATAACTTAAGGATAAATATCAGAAAACAATTAATATATATTTTATATTATATGCTTAAAACAGCTTTTTTCAAAGCCGTTCTAGTATACACCAAATGATATTTTTTTCAAGTCTTTTTAGCTACTGATTTTATTTTTTTCCTTCAAACAAAAGGCCATCAGCGCAAGCACGTTTCGATGCTCCCCGCTTTTGAAAGAATCTTTGTTTTTGATTTTTCCATTTTCAACAAAATAGCTTCTCTTTGCATCAAAAGATTCCATAGTATCTGCCAAGATCTTTGTCTCCAGATTACTGCTTTTCCCGCACAACCTGGCGCACACCAAAAATTCCACCTTATTGTCGAGTGAAACTTCAGCATAATCATCATTGATGATTTTTTCCAACGCTACAAGCATCTTTTCATAAGTTTCGACATTTCTTGCAATTTTCCTAGCATAAAAGGCTGATTCCCCAATGATACAATGTGTCAGCAGATATACTCTCAGGGCTGCTGTATTTTTATCTCTAAAGATTTCTTCAGTTTCAATCAATTTAAGAAATATCCCTGTATCAAAAAAACTCTCCTCTTCATTCAAGTAGTAATCAAGAGTATAAAAATAGTTTATTGCATGTGTCGATAGAGCTGCAATGGCGGCCTTGTCTGCAAAAAGATCGTCTCTCAACTTGATAAGCTCCTCTTTTTTTATCTGTTTCCCAATTATCTCTCGAAGATCCAACCCATAAACTGTACTGCAAAACAGATTCCTGAAAAGCACCTTGTTGTATTTGCGTAGTGTCGGATATTTCACATAAAAAATCTCCCACTCCTTCCTGAACAAGAGATTTTTACTGTCAAAATCCTCCTCCAATATGTTTTTTATTTTTTCAGAATATTCATCGTCATTTGTTCCTATATATTCTGCTTTGAGCTCTGCCAACTTGTTCTTGGCAAATCCATCATCAGCCCAAAGAAGCAGCCGAGATGCAAAATGAAAACGCTTGTCTCCAAGCTCCTCAAAATTGTCCTTATAGTTTTTCTCTACTTTTTCGAAGATTTTCATTTTTCAAGCGTTTTTTTAAAGACTTCCAGCAACTCCTGATACATTTCCAACATATAAGGCTTTTCTTCTGGGGTAAAAAAAAGTCCTGGCATTGAATTTAACTCCACTATCCAAGGTTTTTGTTTTTCATCAAACATAAAATCTATTGCAAAGATCCTACTAGGAAAAGAATTGAATGATTCATTGGCATAATAAACTATCGGTTCAAGTGATTTTGGCAGTTTTTCCCTAGGCACAATAATCAATTTGCCACCCTGCGCCAAATTGGCCAACAAGCTTCCCTCTTTCGGCTCACGGATATAGGCATAGATCAATTTATCCCCCACAAAAACCAATCTCAAATCATGCGTACTCGCACTGACTCCTGGCACGCCGCCAGATGAATCAATAAATTCCTGCACGATATTTTCACCAGTCAGATCAATTTTTGCAAAATCTGCTTTTTCAATGATATGCACACCTTTCCCACCACTTTCGCTGAGAGGCTTGATCACGATCTTGGAAGTTTTTAGGGCTGGCAAAATTTTCTCAAGATCAGCTTGCGATTTGATGAGATGGCTTTTTTTTGACCACTGCGGGAAAATCAAACTGGTCACAAATTTATCATCGACAATTTTGGTGAAATTCAAATCATTAATAAACGGATATTTTTCACCAATCAATTCTTTCTTGTAATAAACCTCGCTTCTGGATTTTGTTTTGTCATAAACAAGATCCGGCGCAATATTTTCAACTTTTTTCCAATTGCCATTTTTTCCTTCATAAATCCAAGCATATTTGAAAATATGCTTGTCGTAGTCGTACCATTGATATGAGGCACGATACATCTGAATCCCATTTTGTTTGCACAGATCATAAAAATATTCATACGAATATTGATACTCTTCATTTGCAAATGGCTTGGCCTTTTCCCAATTGCTCTTGCCGAAAAGAATCATCACTTTTTTCATATCCGGAAGTAGAAATTCAAATGAGCTTTGCTCAAAAAAATTTCATATTTTAATTATTCACTTCTTATTATTTTTTCAATCTAAAACTTGTCTCCAATATTATTTTTTTGAATTTTCACTTCCGGACATAGCTATTTTGTCTTATTAATAATCATTTCCAATATCTTGCCTGAAACATCCAGGTCTTGAAAAACAGATTCGAAGCCGTCCAAGCCGAAAAACAAATTTGCCTCAATGATCAAATAGCCGTTTTGTGTGGCGAAGATATCCAAGCCCGCGATATCCAGTTTCATTTTCCGACAAGCCTCCACGGCAAATTTCTGCATTTCTTCATCTGCATGTTTGGCAACATCTCCGCCCAATGAAAAATTATTTTTCCATTCACCTTCCTTAGCGCTACGTTTCATTGTTCCCAAACATTCTCCACCCACCACAATCACCCTGTAATCAGCATCATTTTTCACAAAAGGTTGCCAGACAACATTGACATTTCTTCGATTTTCAATAAACGCCTCCAGCTCTTTCTGATTAGTAATTTTCCAAACCTTTTCGCCTTGCCCTCCGTAACTTTCTTTTGCCACAATTGGAAAATCAAAGCCAGCTACAGCAAACATTTCTGCGATTTTCTGTTTTTTATTGTCACAAAGATGCAAAGTTGGAATCGCTGCAATAGTATTGCATGCAAAAATATGAGCTTGAGAAAATTTATTATAATAAGGATGCTTCAAAAGGAAATCTCGGTTTGGCGCATAGATGTTCTTCTCTTTCAAAATTGTCAGCAAACTATGCATTTCATTTTCCAAATGAAAATCCATACTGCCTTTTGCTTTGCCAGCAACTTTTATGGTCGTAGAGAGTCTTGGTATATCAAAAAAAACTCCGCCAATCTCATTGAAATCAATTTCCTGAGTTTGCACATACATCTTATCTCCCAAAAAAGACAGGTCTGACCATTTGGCATAGATATACTCCGCACCTTTTTCAAGCAGCGCCTTTGTCATGCGCTGTTTTGGCCCATGTTCCTGTCCTATACCGATAAAGAGAATCTTTTTCATAGCAATTTTACTTATTCTTTTCTCTTACTTGTTCACATCTATCAAAAACTTCTTCAAATTTCTTTTGCCGACAATAATCGGATATTTCAAATGTGCGCGATTGATAAGAGTGACCTTGGTTGGAATCACCACGTTGTCCATCACCACCGTAATCTTGATGGTCGGACGATATGTTGAGCCACTAGCAGAATTGACGATCACCGTGCTTTCCAGATGTGGAATATGTTTATAAATGTCCCAACGTTCCTTCTTGCTCAGATGTTGAATATCCTTATAGGTTGCTTCAATTTTTTGATATTCACTGACCGTGTCCTCAAAGCCCAACTGCTGCGCCAAATCAGTATCAATCGAGGTAAAACCTGCGCCAGTATCAATTTTCGCTTCAACCTCAACACTCTTGTTGTGTCTGCCGATAAGTTTTATTTTTTCAATCGTTCCAATAACTTTTCGTCCAGAAATTTCCTCCACCTCCTCTTCAATTTCTCCTCCAAACAAATCTCTTCCCACGCGCACACCGCGCACAGCTGTTTTGATCTTGAGACCCTTAATGCGCTCAAGTCTTTCTTTGAGACCGCTCAGGTTCGCAACTTGAATTGAAAGGCCAGGCCGCGCATTGATTTCCAAAAAGACTGGTCCACGTTCGCGATCAATAGCCACATCAGCTCCCAAGAATCCCATCCCAGAAACCTCCTGCGATTTGACTGCCAGCAGCAAAATATCTTTCCAATATGGAATCCTGATTCCAGAAAGCAGCATGCGTGTGCCTGGCACATAATCAATAATATTTCCTTTGCCCAAAACAGCCGTGGTGGTCACACCGGTGGCCAAATCTATTCCGACTCCGATTCCACCTTGCTGCAAATTGGCTTTTCCACCAGATTCCTTGGTCGGCAGACGAAGCATGGCCATCACTGGAATGCGATTGAAAACAATCACACGAATATCAGGAATTCCCTTGTAAGCATAGGGCTTGAAAAGTTTCAGCAAGGTCAGACGTTCTTCAAAAAAAGCGATGTCGGGCATATTGGCCAAAGAAAAAGCGCCATCCAAAATATTCAAGATGTGACTTTTCAAATCTTCCACCGTAACTTTTGAGCCATCAGATTTTATCCATACCGGACTGGTAGGATTTTCAGGATCATCATTCTTTGCTGCCTTCTTTCTTCCATACACAACCAAGATTCCTCCACCACCATAGCCGCGGTTTGGTTTTAGCGCAAAACCAGACGGCAAAGAAGACCAGTCGAAATTTTCCAATTCTTCGGCTGTTCTGATTTTGGCAAGCAATTTTGGCACAGGGATTCCACCTCTTTTAAGCACACGTTTGCTCAAAATTTTATCATCTGCCAAGGCCTTTGCTTTTTTTCGATTGTAAGGACGAATGTAATCAAGGTTGCGGGAGTTCATTCCAAGCAACTTATTTCCATTCTTAAAAATTTCAAACATCCAGATAGTAGAAATTCAAATGAGATGTACTCAGTCAAATTCTATATTCGATTACGCTGCATTAAAAAAATAAAACCTAGTATGAATTTTTTTGAATTTCACTACCTGGCATTTATTTCAGATTCTTTAAAATATCTCGAAAGCGTATGTATTCATTTAAACGCAAACCATCCCATTTCCCCAGATATATGTTGATTGGAATGGTAATCAAAATCAGCCAAGGGAAAGACACGATACCTTTAATGAGCAGTGGCCAGCTTGCCAGATAATAGCCCACCAAGGAAATGACCAACGTTTCCACAGCCAATATTATGGCGGCCTTGTTCCCTTTTTCAATTTGTGCCGCTACAAATTTTTCTACAATCGTAATCATGATCAAAATTGGAAAAATTGAAACTGCAGCTAGCCCTGTGCGATGCATTGTGCCACCAACAGCAAGCAAGATCAAAATTGAAAAGGCAATGATGCTAAGTGTGATAGCTACGCGCGGCAAATACAAAATACGAAGTCCCTTCAGCGCAAAGCGCAGCAGCATTCCCACTAAGATGACCACGATGAAAATCAGCACACCATAACGAAGTTGAGGCACAGCCAGAAAGGCGAACGTTACGATTGCAGGAGTATAGATACCGAAAGCCTTGATTCCAATCACTTGACGGAAAAAAGCAATCAGCGTCACCACAATTGGAAGCATCAACAAAAGAATGACAGTGTCCAAAGGTACGCCTTGTTGGATGAAATAATTGATGAGTGGACTGATGTTTTGCATACGCGAGTTCATCAAGTTCATAAAGTTTGTAAAGTTCATAAAGAAAAATTCTCATGAACCACAACTTGATAAACTTGTTACTTTATAACTTTATAAGCTTCTTATTTCTCTCATCTTTCTGCTATTTAAATGACATAGTGCAATGGCGATTGCATCCGCAGTATCATCTGGTTTCGGAATCTCTTTTAGTTTCAAAATATTCTTCACCATCAGCTGAATTTGCTTCTTTTCTGCCCTACCGTAACCAGTCAAAGCCTGTTTGACTTGGAGCGGCGTGTATTCAAATATGCTAACACAAAATCTCTCGAGTGTCAAGAGTATTGACCCCCTAGCTTGGCTCACTTTCATCACTGTTTTGACATTTTTAAAGAAAAACAAATCCTCCACGGCTGCTTCTTGAGGCCTATATTTTTCAATAATTTGCTCCAAATCCTTCACCACTTCAAAAAGTCGCTCAGCTGTGCTGTTTTTTGGTGAAGTGGTAATGTGTCCATAAGCAATGGCACTGACACAGCCCTTAGTTTCATCCAAAATAGCCCACCCCACAATGGCGGTTCCAGGATCAACCCCAAGAACTCTAAGGGTAGCTTCAGTTTTTTTATTTATATTTTGCATTATTTGTAAGAAAAAAGCCTTGTTTTAATTTATGTTCTCGGAATTTTCAATTTCTAATTTTCAATTTTCAAACAAATCTCAATGTTTTAATGTCTCAATGTTTAAACATTTTGAAATTTAGTCATTGGAAATTGTTTAGAAATTAGAAATTGAAAATTAGAAATTACAACTTATAAGCGATAGATTATAAGTTGTCATATATTTCTTGCACGTCATCATTTTCATCAAGTTTTTCCAAAAGTTTTTCGTAATCCAATTTAGACTGCGGATCTAATTCGGTTTTTTGAGCTGCAGCATAAACAAGCTCTGCGCCTTCAACAGTGAGTCCTGCTTTATCCAAATTTTCCTTAACTCTCTGCAAATCTTCAATTTTGGTATACACCACCACAATATCACCCTCATACAGCGTGTCTTCAGCGCCAGCCTCAATAGCTGCCATTTCAACTTCATATGGATCCTTGTCGCCCACAGACACTGCAATATTGCCGACCAATTTGAACATAAATTTCACGCCACCCTCTGCGGCCGGTTTTCCGCCTGCCTTGGTCAAAATGCTACGCACTTCACTGCCCGTTCGATTGCGATTGTCTGTGGCAGTCTTAATCAGCATAGCCACATTGCCAGGACCATAACCTTCGTAGATAAGTTCCTCAATTTCAGCGCCATCCTTCAATTCTCCAGTTCCTTTCTTGATTGCGCGTTCAATGGTGTCCTTGGGCATGTTTTCCAATCGCGCCCTATCAATAGCCATCTGCAATTTGAAATTCATTTCTGGCTTGCCGCCGCCCTCTTTGGCCGCAATCGTGATCAAACGTCCATATTTGGTAAACACGTTCGCCCTTTTAGCATCATTAACACCTTTTCGTTGTTTTATTCCAGCCCAATGTGAATGTCCACTCATAATATTAGCTTCTTAGGTGTTAGCTTTCTAGCTTCTTAGCTTTAAAACCAATTCAAGAATTTTCTTTATAAACTTTATAACCTTACGAACTTTCTAACCATCTGAAGTCTACCACCCTAAACCAAGCATTTCAAGAGAAAATATTGACTTTGTGACCATTTTAGTTTAATATGAAATATAAATTTGATTTCAACTAGTTCCTTGCTTGTTTATGCTATCCAATAGCAGTGTTGCCAAAATTAAAATTTATTTCATACAAAGGAGGTTTCACATGTTTACCTTTCTGTCTAAGTTCTGGCAAAGCTTTATGGATTTTTGCAAAGGTTTTGGCAAACAGCAACGCTACAATTGCAATGCTTGCTGGAAATTGATTCTTGCCAACAAACATCCGGACTTTTGCCCTCATTGCAAAGCGTCAGGTAAGCAAATCATAAAATTGCCAACAAAGGTGCACCCTATTCAAAAAAATCGTTGAGGCTATCAACATCAAAACCAAGGCTACTGGAAGATTTCAGTAGCCTTTTTATTTGAAAAAATAATTCAATAGAATGTTTAATTTTAAATTTAAACTGGAAGAAATGTTTTTTAAAAATACCGTTAAATAATACTCTTGCTCTGGCGTTTGCGGAGTGAAAAAATAGCTGCCATCAATTTCTCGCACAGTTTCAGCGCCCAACACTTGCGGCTCACTTTTCAACAATTCAATTTTTATATTTTCATTGCCCATTGAAACCAGTTTGTTATCAAAAATTTCAACTGGTACAATTACTTCTTCCACTTTTTTCATTTCTGCATTTTCAGTGACCAGTGACTCGATGACTAGTGACGAATTATTTGCATCTTGAATTTTACCTTTTTCCTGTTGTTTGTTGTCAGTTGTAAGTTGTAAGTTTTTTTGCCATGCCCATCCACCTTCAACTTTTCGATATACTTCCCCATCCGCAATCGCTTTGCTGGGAGATTTGTATTTCACTTCGTGCGCAACTTTTCCGTCAGGATAGCGCAGTTGAATTTTGGCTTTTGTATTGTTAAGATAAAAACTTGAAAGTTTGCTGGTAATTTCCTTGGTTTTATTTTTTGCAATCACAAAATCTTCTCTAATTGGATGATTTATATATTTTTCTTTCCAACCAGTCGCAATGCTCCAACCGTTTAAATTTATTTTCTTTTTTGATTTGTTTTCAATCGTCAAAGTTTCAATTCCTGTGTCAGCGCCCTCCGGATTTGCGTTGATTGCAATAATTTTTATTTTTGGATGAGGAAATTCTTTCACCTCAACTGTAAAATTATTAACGACGTCCTCACTGCCATCTGATAATTTCACGCTTCCAATATATGTTCCAACTTTTTCGTATTTATGCCTTGTTTTTGCCAGATAACTCTTGTGTCCATCGCCAAAATCCCAAGTGACCTTCACTTTGTCGCCATCAAGATCGCCAGTAGAGATTGAAAAATCGCCATACACGGACGCAAAAATATCTTCGTCAATTTTCAGTTTTCCATATGGTTCATTATTGAAAATATTCGCTGAGTTGGGTGTGAAAAATTTTGTCCAACGCCAACGTGACCCATTAAAAGCATACGCCAAACCCTTTTTTGCACTGCCTTCATAGCTGACCTTGAAAACAGGCTCCTTGTCGATTGGATTGAAAAGTTCAAGCGATTCTCCTTGGGTATCATTAAGCGCCAAAGTGCATTTTTCATCAGCATTGTTCTTCAGAATTAAAAATCTTGATACGACTGGATCGATTATTTTTCCAGTCAGCAAGCAAATTTTTCCAGACCTGTCTTTCAGATACCAACCATCCAAATTTTCCATCTTGTCACTTGAACTATACAACTCAACAAATTCCACCAATCCTGAATCTTTCAAGGGTGCTGGGAAAATTTCATTGATTATTATTTTATCTGAATAATTTTTTGGCAAATCATTTTCTTCATCCTCATCTTCATCTTCTGTCTCATCTTTTTTATTTCCTTCCCATGGGGTCGGTTCTTGCAAAACAAAATCAACGACATTGTCATCGCTGTCTTTATAATCTGATCTTCCAAAACTTTTTCCATTTTCAAAAACCTTAATCTCATTTTTTTCTTTGACGCCTGCAACTGTTCCCCAGCCTACTGCATCAATTTTCTCTTCGGAGCTAAAAGAATTATCTCGGAAAATGGCAACAGAGCCATTACTGTTGCTCAGTTGCGCAGTCGCATATGGCTGCCAATTTGATTTACCTGCGCCAAATCCGACAAAACCAATCAGATAAAAACTATCGGCTTTAATAACAGCATCCTGAGGAAATTCTTTGGATCTGTAAGGATTTTCCCACAACCTTCCTGAAGAATAGTAGTTGAAATACCAATTCTTCAAAGGAATGTCCTCGCTAGTTGGATTATACAATTCAACAAACTCTTCACCACCAAGACCGTCTATTAATATTTCATTGATAATAATTTTTTCCTGCTCTGCTTTTGCGCTTGAAATCAAAACAAAAAGCACTGCAAAAAGCAGCACTAACGGTGTTTGATATACTAAATATTTTTTTATCCGTAACCATAAAAAGCCACGGAACTTTTGTTTTTGTGTTAAATTCACCCTAATTTCAATCCCCCACTGAGATAAAAACTATGCTTCGTCTATTTTTTCTTTCAACATCTCTCCGAAATTTTCCGCTTTATCTGCCTCTGACTTTTTCTGAAGCTCCATGATGACGCTTTTGATGTGATATGGGTCGGAAATCGTGCGAAAAATAAATTCACTTTCCTCTCCGGCAGTCTGCACCTTCACATCGCCAAAATTAAGAATGGTTGGAATAAATCCGGTCACTTCAGTCGTGATGTCCTGAATTTTTGAAAATCGAAGCTCGCTGACACTGCGAGTGAACATGCCCTTTTGCTCAATATTCACAATCCTCTCAGTTGTAATGATCCAGATGTCGAAATAATAATCAACCCAAATCAAAAAACTGTAGGTCCAGATTGCCAACATGAAAAAATTTTCCATGAAAGCAAGCACTGTCTGATATTCTGCCTGAAACATGTCAGGGAAAAACAATGGAGCATAGAAAAGTCCAGCAGCAAAAACTCCACTGATCAAAAAGACCAAGAAAAACTGCTGCAACAAGTAAAACCAGCTGCGATGAATAACTCTAACAACAGATTCCGTGCCATTGAGATCCTTGAAATGATACTTTGAAAATCCATCCATCCCACAGTAGAAATTCGAATGGCCTTTGGCCAATAGTTTTTCTTTTTTATTTTCTTATTTTTATTCTAATTTATTTATTTTATCTCTCTTATCCATTAACCTTTCGAATTTCACTGCCGGGATAAATATTTTTTAGGGCAACAAACCTGTGAAGATTTGCTGCAAATCAACTTTATTGAACAGTACAAAATTCGTAAACAAAAGCGTGCCCGCAACAGGAACAAAGATGCCGAGCATCAGTATTTTCGAAAGAAATGAATATGAATAAAAAACAATATGAAAAATAATAAAAATGCTCATCAAAAACATTGTGAAGAAAACCAAAAAATACAAAATTTGAAAAATAGGAATCAACATTAGGGTAAAATTATTCTCTTTTTATTTCTTTTTTTATTATAACATAAATTTTGTCATTCCCAACTTGATTGGGAATCCAGCCCCTCTTAACTTATTTTTCTTTTTACTGTATCGCAGCCTAGATTAATCCCATAACCTGGATTCCCGTTTTCACGGGAATGACACAGAAACATTTATTCTGTTTTTCTTTCAGGAATATCAATTCCCATGTGGAGATATCCGCTTTCAGTCACCATGCGTCCGCGCGGAGTGCGCGTAATGAAACCAAGCTGAATCAAAAACGGTTCGTACACGTCTTCGATTGTTTCAATTTCTTCGGAAGTGGCGGCGGCAATGGTCGAAATTCCCACTGGCCCACCATTGAATTTCTTGATGATTGTTTCCAAGATAAAACGATCTGTCGGCTCAAGCCCAAGTCTATCAACATCCATCATTTCCAAGGCTTTTCTCGCAACCGCACTGTCGATTGTTGCATGCTCATTGATTTGCGCAAAATCTCGGACTCTTTTAATTATCCTGTTTCCCACTCGAGGAGTCTTGCGACTTGAAACGGCAATCTCACGTGCCCCACTGTCATCCAATTCAATACCGAGAATTTTTCCAGAGCGATGGATGATGCTCTGCATTTCGTCTTCATTATAAAATTCCAAGCGATGGATGGCGCCGAAACGATTTCGCAGCGGATTGGAAAGCGCTCCCAGTCGGGTGGTGGCTCCAATCAAAGTGAATTTAGGCAGATCAAGTTGCAAAGTTCGCGCTGATGGACCTTTTCCAATAATCACATCTAATTTGTAGTCTTCCATAGCAGGGTAAAGGACTTCTTCAATCAATTTATTGAGCCGATGGATTTCATCGATAAAGAGCACATCTCCATCTTGCAAATTGGTCAGAATTGAGCCCAGGTCGCCCACTCTTTCAATGGCAGGTCCAGAAGTCACTTTGATGTTCACACCCATCTCTTTGGCAATGATATGCGCCAAAGTGGTCTTGCCTAGTCCAGCTGGTCCATACAAAAGCACATGTTCGATTGATTCGCCGCGTATTTTGGCAGCATCAATAAACATCTGCAAATTTTTGCGAATCTTTTGTTGTCCAACATATTCACTGAGCCTTTGTGGCCTCAGTGTGTTGTCCAAAATAACATCATCCTCTTGCTCCTCTGAAGTAGTAATCATAATTTAATCATAAAACATGTAGCATATAACAATATTACGGCATCCAGATTAAAAAAGCTAGTGATATTTTTGAAACTTAAGCCCATGAAACCATTTTTTGAAACAAATACTCTGCTTGAGCGTATTATTTATTGTGAGCAGTCATTGTGCTCGGTTATTTGTGTTAAAATGGCGATTTATGGCTTTTGTTACATGTTATATGCTACATGTTGCATGCTTTCTCAAAAAGCCTCTTGACAAAAAATCAAAGGCATGCTAAGCTCTATTATCGAGCGAGAAAAGTTCCTGCACAATATTTGTTTTTATTAACCTGTAGACAGTTGGTGACTTCTATCTTTTGTCATCAATATCGGTTGCTTTTTTGCCCAGATCTGGGTATGGCGGTTTCGGCGGCTGTACACCTCGACACTGCAACTTCCCCGGGGGATCTATCTCCTGGGACTTGTCTACAGATTAATGAACACAAGTTGCACTTGTTTCCGAAAAAAACCTTCGAGCTTAGCGCAAGAAGGTTTTTTATTTGTATTTGTGTAATTTTGTATTTCCTAGCTCCTAATTCCTACTTTATACTACTCTATCCACTTCCTCTAATGTCGTTTCGCCTTCCAGTACTTTGAGCAGGCCGTCTTGTTCCATGGAAATCATTCCTTCTTCCATCGCCTTGTCGCGAAGTTGCGACGATGAAGCGCTTTGCGTGATCAATTCTTCAATTTCTCTTTCGACCACCAAGACCTCGCTGATCGTTGTGCGTCCTTTATATCCAATGTTGTTGCATTTGTCGCAACCCTTGGCTTCCCAAACTTTTTCAATGTCAGGCACGGCAACTCCAGCTTTTTCTGAGATGGTCGACAAAGTTTTCTTTATTTTCGCGATTTCCTCCGGAGTCAGCTGTCTCTCTGTTTTGCAATCACAAAGCTTTCGCACCAAACGTTGAGCCATCACAGCGTTGACGGCAGTGGCCAGATCATCTGAGCGCACTCCCATGTTGATCAAGCGCTGAATCGAGCCTGCAGCGTCATTGGTGTGTAAGGTTGAGAGGATGGAATGACCTGTCAGCGCAGCCTGAATGGCAATGTTGGCAGTTTCCTCATCGCGGATTTCACCGATCATCATGATGTCAGGATTTTGACGAAGCAGCGCGCGCAGCGCCGTGGCGAAAGTATATCCCTCTTTGTCATCCACCGATGTCTGCAAAATTCCCGGCAATTGATATTCAATCGGATCTTCGACTGTAATAATTTTCACTTCCGGATTGTTCAAAACTTTCAGCGCACTATACAAAGTTGTGGTTTTTCCAGAGCCTGTCGGACCAGTGGTCAAAAACACTCCATTTGGTTTTTTTGTTTCCGTGAGGATTTTTTCCAAATTCTGCTTTCTGATTCCTAATTTTTCCAGATCAAGCGCTACGGCAGATTTATTCAAAAGCCTGAGCACCACGGTTTCACCATACCCTCCCAAGATTATTGAGACGCGCACATCAACCTTTGTTTCAGTGACATTTTGAAATGGTTTTTCCAAGGCTATAGAGAAACGAGAATCCATCACGCCGCCGCGCACATCAGCTGAAAAGCCGCTCAGAAATTTTATATTCCCCAGCAAGCTTGGATATTCATTAAGTGGAATCTCTGCAATGGTTTGTAAAATTCCATCCATACGATAACGAATCTTCACGCCATTTTCCTCCGGTTCAATGTGGATGTCGCCGACATTCAAAAGCAAACTGCTGGCAAAAATATATTTGGCGGAGCTTTTTTGGCTTGACTCTTCAATCAATTTTCGAAGTAATTCAACTGGCCTCAAATTATCTGCCACCAACTGCATATCTTCTTCGGAAATATCAATCGCCCGCGACATTGACTGTGCCATTAATTTTTCATAAATTTCCTCCAGGAATTCAGTTTGCCCAGTTGCGCGCCAAACTTCCTCCATGGAAGTGAGTCCTTCAATCGCTTTGAGAATTCCATCTTGCGCCATCGTGATCATCCCATCTTCCAAGGCCGTTTGAGTGATTTCTCGCTCACCGCCCATTTCCAAAATTAATTTTTCAATATTTTCACTGATGGTCAGCACCTCGAAAATTCCTATGCGTCCCTTGAAACCAATTCCGTGGCATTTATCACATCCCACGGGACGATACAACTTCTCGATTGTCTTGGGAATTTCTAATTTGGCTTTTGGCGAAATGATGGAAAGAATTTTTTTCACGCTATCGCTGGTTTCTTTGGCCGGAACATATTCTTCTCTGCAATGCTGACAAAGTTTGCGCACCAAGCGTTGAGCAATGAAAGCATTCACTGAAGGTGCAATTAGGTTTGGCTTGATCCCAAGTTCCACAAAACGCGGAATTGAGGCCGGTGCATTATTGGTGTGAAGGGTTGAAAGTACAAGATGTCCGGTGAGTGCAGCATTCACTGAGATGTCAGCCGTTTCGTCATCGCGAATTTCGCCCACCAAAATAACATCCGGATCCTGACGCACCACGGCGCGCAAACCCTCCGCAAAAGTATATCCTTTGTCTTTGGCAACTTGCGTCTGCGAAATATTTTTCACTTCATATTCAATCGGATCTTCAATGGTGATGATCTTCACTCCAGCAGTGTTCAGTTTGTTCACCAATGCGTAGAGCGTGGTGGTTTTTCCGCTGCCTGTTGGACCGGTCGTCAAAATCATGCCATGGGGCTTGGCTATTTCTTTTTGCACATGCTCATAAGCCAAACCTCTCAGACCCAAATCTTCAACTGTCAGCATGATGTCAGCCTGACTCAAGAGTCGCATCACCACGGACTCGCCATGGTTGCCAGGGATGATGTTGGTTCTGACATTTATCTTGCCTTCATCCAAATCCACTGAAAAATGTCCATCCTGAGCAATGTCGCGGATATTTATTTTCATCTTTCCCATCATTTTAAGACGCGAAAGAATGAAGCGATAAGTTTCACTGGGGAATTTTCCGATATCTTGCAGCTCACCATCAACACGAAAGCGCATTCTGACTTCCTCTTCTTGTGGTTCAAAATGAATGTCACTGGCTTTCATTTTGACTGCACCAGCCATGATGATTGCAATGATTTGAGTGGTGGGAATTTCTCTGATGCGATTTTTGAGATCCAACATGCTGCCGAATTCTTTTTCGAATTTTTCCAGATCTTCGCCACTGAGTGAAATCTGGAGTGATTCAAGATTTTCCAGCAAAGGAATCTCCGCATAACGCTTCCAAATTTTTTCCAAAGAAGCATTGGATAGCACGTACAGATGAATTGTCCAACCATTTTCACTTTTAAGTTTTTCAATGTATGCCAATGTTTTCTCATCAGCTGGGTCAATGATTCCCATGCGCAGTTCCCTGCCAGCTTTTTGAAAAACACAAACCTTAAATTCGCGTGACTGCGCCTCAGCAATCGTGCGCATATCATCTGCGCCGACAGGAAAAATATTCAGGTCCACATATAAAAGATCATGATCAGCTGCAAGCTGTGCGGCTCGTTCCTCTTCTGATTCACCGCGCATGCGCTTTAAAATCTTGCCGGATTGCTCGGCTTTGTCGTTGGAGCTTGCTATTTGTTTATGTGAGACTTTTACCATTTTTTTGTTTTTGATTTTTTAATGCGTGTTTCAAGGAATCCCAATTTGTGCTTATATTATACTCCGAATTTTATTTCTCCGCAAAAGAAAAACAATCAGCAAAGACTGATTGTTCAAGATGCTATTTGAAAATGTTTTATTGTATGATAAGCCCTGCACGCAATTTTTCCACAATGCGTTGCCCAGCCTGAGTCGTATCATCTGACAGCTCGGAAAATTCACAGGTATCCCCGATAATTTTCACTTCCAAAATTTCAGCTATTTTTTTCAGTTGATCAGCGTTGATGCATTTGATCACGCCGCGCACCTCACCTACCGCTTCATTATAAAGCACCATGAAAATTTTTCCGGCGGAATAATTTTCCCTGACTTTGTCCAAAATAAACGGCACGTCGCTGGGCTTTGAGCGGCTTTGCACGAAATCTTCCAAGAACACTGGCGCCCAAGCTAAGGCAAGTTCATCCTCCCAAAAAAGTCTCGCCATCACGCGTCCCCAGAGTTTCAAAAGGTGAAGTGGCTGTGTCTTATACAAAAAGCGGATGATTTTTTGTTGGTCTGCTCCCTTCGTCATGAGCATCGAAGCGATTTGTAAAGATTTTGGCGTGGTGTTTTTTTTCTGAAAACTATTGGTTGCATCGATGATTCCAGTCAGCAAACTTTCCGCCATCGCTTCATCGATATTTTTTTCATTTATTTTCAAAATCAAATCAGCGACCACTTCCGAAGTTGACGAGGCAGTGATGTCAACGATGTTCACTTGTCCAAAATTATCATTCTCAGTGTGATGATCAATATTAACCACTGGCACTTCATAAAAAATATCCGGATTCTCTTCGTAAACTTTTCCTAGTGATTCCTTGTCCGGAGATCCCAACACAATAACAAGGTCGTATTTGAATTTAGCAGGAATGAAAGAAAAATCGCGCGGGTCAATTGAACCTTTTTCTGGTGTAATAAAAATTCGCAGTTCATCTTCAACTCTTTCGGTGCGCACGTTAGTGATCTTGTTTGATTTGGTGTTGAATGCCAGCACGAAATCGCGCGCGCCCGCCAAGGAGTCAATGATTTCTTCAGGTTTCATCAAAAAAGAAAAACGCTCCAAATATTTTTCCTCACTTGGCACGACGACAGTTGCTTCGATGTTATTTTTTTTCAAAAAGAAATAAGTTGCCCAAGCACTACCCACTGCGTCACCGGAAAAATCTTGCGCCATGAAAATAAGCACGTGTTTGGCGCTTTTCAGAACATTATCAAATTGTTGCGCCAAATCTAAACTCATCATTGGTCAGCTTCCTAGGCTTTAGCTTTTCAGCTTTTCAGTTTCGGAAGAATTTTCTTATAAAAAATCGAACTATATCGTAAATCAACTAAGTAATATAAAGTAGCAGCCATTTGAAGCAATGTCAATAAATGCTTGACTTTTCAACGTTTTGGGTGTATAATAGATGGTTATAAAGTATGGTTATTTGACATCAAAAAATCCCAAAAAGAGGCGCACTGACGCCGAGGAGGAAGTATGAAAAAGTTATTGGCATCTCTGGTTTTGATTGTTCTTTCTGCAAATTTTGCTTCAGCAGAGGAATATATAATTGTTCATCGCCCAGGTATAGGTGAGGCATTAGGCAGCGCAGCAGCCAACATTGTGATGCTGCCAATTGCAGTTGTCGGAGGTTTCGCTGGTGGCGTAGTTAAAGGGTTTGCTGGCAGCGATGAACGTGTGCTGGTAAATCAACCGCAAACGAGCTACACAACCACGACCTACACCATACCGCCACCTATGTATATGCAGCCCATGTATATGCAACCAATGTATATTCAGCCACCTATCGTCAATATGCGCTTTAATGGTGGAGGAGGCCACAGAGGAGGCCACCACCAAGGAGATCATCGCGGGGGTCGCGGAAGAAGGTGATTTATAAGAGGCAGCTCGACAAACGTCGGCTGCCTCCTTTCTTTACTAATTTATCTTTTTGCTATATGCCAGGCAGTGAAAATTCAAAAAACTAATGCTGACTTGCCATTAACAACTATTTCCATGTAATATGAATTATAAACGCATTAAATAAGGCTTTTTTTATTTGAGCAAAGCTCATTTGAATTTCTACTGCCTGGTATGTTTCATGTTATATGTTGCATGATTTCGTAACTACATCCTCAATCCAAACTAAAAAGCTCGGCCAATTATTGGCGGAGGAGCTTTCTGGCTCCGAAATAATCTGTCTCTCTGGCGATCTTGGCGCAGGCAAAACAACTTTCACCCAAGGACTGCTCAAGGGATTAAAAATAAAAGGACCTTACACGAGCCCAACGTTCGCTATCGCGAAAGTTTATAAAGTAAAAAGTTATAAAGTTCATAAAGTAGCCTCAGACAAAAGTTCATCAGCTGTCAAAAATTCAATGTTAAATGTTTATCACATTGATGCATATAGAATAAATTCAAAAGCTTTGACCGAACTTGGCTTTGCAGATTTTGCCGGCAAGAAAAATTCTATCACTATCATAGAATGGCCAGAGAAAGTTAAGAAGCTAATCCCTACCAATGCACTCTGGATTAACTTCAAGTGGCTCAGCGAAAAAGAAAGAAAAATTACATTGTCATCAAAAAAAGAGCTCTAAGCTCTTTTTTATTTTGTATTTGCATCTTGTATTGCATTCCGCATTCTCGCATTTTTACTTTACGAACCTTATGAACTTTATAACTTTATAAACTTTCCTAATTCACTTCAATATCAATATGCCGGACTTCTGGGATTTCATCTTTGATCTTCTTTTCCACATCATCAATGCGTGTGCCAATCATGCGCGGCACGCGGTCAGCATAGTCCACACAAAAACGCAGGAATTCATTATACTCTCCGTCAATTTCTTCAAACTCTTTCTTAAGCGCATCTTTGCGATACATGTTGCGCATCAATGCGCTACCATTTATTTCCACTTCACACTTCACATGATATGTCCCAACATCGATGACCACTGATTTGAAATCCAAAACTTTTTCAATCGCTGGATCGCTTTCCAGAATCTCAATCACTCTTTCTTCGATCTCCTCAGGAATTGATTTGCGCATCAGAAATCCTCGATTAATATTAATCAACACGATGGCCATCACTGCAAGCAATAAGCCAATGGTAATTGAGCCTGCCGCATCCCAGAGCGGATTGCCAGTATACTTTGTCAGCAAAATGCTGCCAAAAGCTATGCTCACGCCCACCACCGCGATAGCATCTTCCAAGAGCACCGCAATAGTTGTTGGATCTCCGTATTCCAAGATATCTTTCCATTTTCTTTTTTTGTTTCTTGAGCGAAGTTCGCGTAGTGCAATCAAAAACGTTCCAGCTTCTATCACAAAAGACACAGCCAAAATCATAAGTGCGATGGAATTTATATGCACATCTTCTCTGTGAAGTATCCCCATCACCCCGTGATAAATTGTGATTCCCGCTCCCAAAAAGAAAATACTACAAGCTGAAATCAGTGCCCAAAAAAATCTTTCGTTGGAATAGCCATAGTGAAAATCCTCATCCGCCAAACGCTGCGATTTCTTGATGCCCACCATCAACAGAATCTGGTTGACCACATCAGCAATGCTATGCACTGCTTCAGAAAAAAGTGCACCGCTGCCAGTTGAAAAAAATCCCAACCACTTAATGATCATGATAAAGACATTTCCAGTCAACGCTGCAAACACCGGCATAAATCCATGTGAATTTTTTGTACTCATAAGCCTAATATTAGCACCTTTTTCGACACTTGACAAAAATGCATTTTTGGTTTAGTATTACTTGCCAGTGACATGCTTTACAGCGTACTAAATCAATTACTCGCAAGAGTAGAAAGGAGGACATGATGAAAGATGACGATCGTATTAGCATCTTGGCTAAAAAAATAGCTAACGAAGAAGCTTTAGGTGATGTTTCCAAGCTGTGTGATCACATCTTTTCTGAAATTTTCACAGCAAACACCGAAAGTATTGTCTCCAGTAAGCAAGGTGACGTTCACCTTCAAGAAAAATGTCGCCCACTATTGGAAATTCTAAAGCGGCATGGCATAACTGAAAAATTCAGTGACAAGGAGCTCTGTGAGCTTACCCATGAAGTTCTCAAGATCAAGCTCCTGCGAGCAGCCTAGGCGCTACTACAGGCTTTCGTGATTCAACGAAAGCCTGTTTTTTAATTGTCCCAAGGACAATGCAAGTTGAACAGCCCATGCCGTAATTTGTTTTCTATCTTCCAAGTCAATATTTTCTGGACATATTACCTTCGGTGGAAAAGTCACACGCTCTATATCAAGAATGGGAATGTCTTTTTCTTCCTGCTCCTCTTCCCATTTTTCCAATGCCTTTTCACTTATTTTACCAAAATTATATTGAATATAACTTATTGTGGAATTCATATTGCGCATCAGTGAATTATGCATTTGTCTTCTGTAACCATCTGCTCTGTCAAATTGTGCCAGATAATCTTGTTGACTCAAATTTTCACGCTGCGCCTTTACCGTGTCGAGCGCAGTTATGGCTATTACGTAATTTTTTATATCCTGTAAAATACTACTAACCTTGTTTAGAGCAAATTTTTTTCTTTTATCCAACAATTCTACTTGCTCCTCATCACCAACTGCCCCAGACTTTAAGTCGATGTTTTTCAAAATTAAAACTGACGTTGCTATTATATCTTCCAACGCCGAAGACTCGCCCACAGTCTTATCTCTCTCCACGCTTTTATCATACGCGTAGCGCTTTTGATGTTCTTTTTCATTTGCACCCTACAAAATTCCAGTTTTTCCATTGAAATCTGGTTCCTTTTGATTATGGAATTTACGCATCATGTCATGCATTTCATTTATTTCATTGCTCATATGATTTTATTGTGACTATTATTTATTCGCTCAGCATATTAATCTTACAAATTTTTCCCTATAAACACAAACCGTTAAAAAAAGACACGGATTGGTATTCGATATGGCTCTTTGTCAAAACGTGTGGTGGTTAATTAGCAGAAATGGCAGAAATGCGAGTGATATTTTAGCAATGTAATTTTGAATATTTCTAAAACCGAAAGACATTCTCTTGATCATCTTAATTT
>Ga0172380_10000420_pt1 | contig 84542 bp, 79 predicted proteins | sample Leawe162metaG_FD_119747 | JGI IMG/M metagenome (GOLD analysis project Ga0172380, IMG submission 119747) | Leachate microbial communities from a municipal landfill in Southern Ontario, Canada - Leachate well 162 metaG | ecosystem: Engineered > Solid waste > Landfill > Unclassified | place... | reverse complement strand
AGCGAGCACCGGCGGCGCTGGCAGCAGCCTGTTCGGCGAGCTGTTCGCGAGCTTGGTCTGTGGTAGAACCTTTGCTCATGTCGTTCTTGGCGCGAGCGATTTCCAGCTCTTTGTCGATTTCGGCAGAGGCTTGGCCAGCACCAGAGATTTCGGTCTGGATGTCTTTCAGCTCCTGACGAGCGGCGGCGGCCATTTCCAACGATTTCTTCAGTTCGACCTTGTTGCTGTCCTGTTCGATGCGGCTCGCGAACTTGCCCAGGGCTTTGCTGGTGGCTTCGAGTGCTTGGAGCGCTTCTTCAGCGATCTGAGCAGCTTCTGTGGCAATTACCTTTTGGGCCTCGATGGCCTGTTCGGTAGCAGCGTAGTCGGCCTCGATGGCAGCGACGACATCAGCTGGCGCCTGGACGGCATCAGCCTGCTTGAACTCGGCTTCGATGTCGCTGAGCTTGCTGGTCAGGGTGGTCAGCTTCTTCTGCGCAATCACGGCACCAGCTTTAGTGGTGGCAACCGATGTGCGCTGAGCGGGAATCTTGGCGACAAGTACCTTGTATTGATCTTGCTCCTTCTCCAGAGCTGTGGTGCCAGCATCGACAGCTTTGCCGCCGCGGATGCGCAGCAGCTGACGGAATTTTGGAGAGAAGATGGCACCGGTGACGATACCAGCGACTACGAGCAGAATGACGATTGAGAGTGTTGACATGGTAATTTCCTTTGATTGTTGAATTTGAAAGAGATAGAGGAGTTAACTTGAGAAACCCACAGCAGGCTCTAACGACTCACTCCTCGAGAGTCGATGCCTGCCGTGGTAATTTGTAAAAGGTTGCGGTTTGGAGTGCTTTTTGCTGAGATAGCGAGTTAGAAATCGCCACCACCGCTAGAGCCACCACCGCCGCTGAAGTCGCTGCCGCTAGAACCTCCGCCACCGCTGAAGCTACTGCCGCTCGAACTGCTGCGTCGGGCGTCATCGTCGCGCTGTTGTTGCTCACGACGCTCCCGATCCCGACGATCTTGTTCTTCCTGTTCGCGACGACGGCGCTCACGCTCCGCCTGTTCCCACACAGCAACCGCTGCTGCGATAGCTGTTGTCACTTCTGCTTCGGCCTGCTCATCGGCATCCTTGGCTGCCTGCCGCGCATTGAGGGCAGAGGCCTTGGCTGCTTCGTATTCGGTGGCCTGCAACTGCTGCTTGGCCTGATTCAGGCGGCTGCGAGCAGAGGAGACATCGGCGCTGACTCCGTAGCCAAACGACTGCGAAGAGTGACCGATAGAACGGCTCTCAGAGTACGACTTGTTGTCGATACCACTGATGTAACCTTCGGCACCGCTGATTGCTTCGGCCGCTTCGGTAGCAGCGCGAGCATCTTCCTGAGCCAGTTTGACAGCGTCGTCCACAGTGGCCTTGGCGGCTTCTGCGGCACGAGAGATGGCATTCCAGTCAGACTTGGCCACGGTCACACTGACTTCCACACGGGCCTGAGCAGCGATAGCGCCTTCAAGCTTGGTGCGAGCAGGCTGACGCGTGGTGCGCACAGCTAGGGCGGTCTTGGCCGACTGCATCGCTTCCGAGAGAGTGGCGATGCGCGATACGGCCAGCCCGTGAGCGGCTTTCTCGTTGTCGATAGCTTTGTCCACAGCTTTTAGGTCGCTAAGTAGCTTGTCGGCTACACCAGCGGCTTCCGGCCAGTCGGTGATTTCTTTGGCGACGTTTTGCTGTTGGCCGAGAAGTACTGGCTTGAGCTGAGCGTAGGTGCCGTCGGTGGTGGCCGAGGTGGTGAACTTGTTGCTGTTCAGTTTCACTGACAAACCGCCGCTGAACTGCGTGGCATCCTGCACAACTGTTTTGGCGTGCTTGCGGTTTTCGATCAGCTGGCCCAGGCGAGTGTGAATTTCCACCAGCCCGTTGCGAGCACTTTGGATGTCGCTGCCAGTCTTTTCGAGAGCAGCGCGGCCAGCCACGTAGCGCTGTTCGAAGAAGGCCTTGCGGATCTTCGCCAGTTCTGCGTCGGTCTTCTGGAATACGCTGTTACCTGTATCTAACTTCTTGGGCTCGCCCTCGAAGTTCTTGACGAGGAAACCAGCATTCAGTGCCGCCACATCTTCTTTTGAAGCGGGCAGGTCTTCGCCGAGCTGGTTCAGGGCACCACGCACCACAGGTACTTGCTGCTTGAGGAAGGCCAGGGCGGCGAAAATGGTATCGACCAGGGTACTGGCTTCAGCAGCCAATTTCTCAGCTGTTGCCTTTTCAATGTTGGCTAGGTCCAACTGGCCAGCCAAGAGGTTATCTAGGCAGACCTGCAGGTGGTCTTTGGCTTCGGCCAGTTGAGTATCAGGGTTTGCGCCCTCTTCGCTTATTTTGAAGTTGCCGCCCGAAACCACTTCTGCCGTGGTCTGTTTTTCTGGGTAGTCGAAGTCGGCGGGCTTACTGCGGGCTGCCGCAATTTTGGCCTGGGCCGCATCGATCAGCTTGGTGGTGCTCGCCAGGCTGACCTTGAGGCTGATCGCCCTGTTTAGAGTGGCCTTCAGAGCTTCCACACCTTGCTCGACAGCTTCCGATTTCTCGAAGGCCTGGAGCGGGTTGGCAATCATTAGCGCTAAGAACTCGTCACGTGCAGTGATGAGCTGGGTGAATCTGATTTCGTAGGGGGCAAAGTTCAGGCCCTTCTCAGTTAGGTCAGAACGGGTGGCTTCCACCGAAGCAAGCAATCCTTCAATGTCTTCTTTGTTCTGCTGCGCGCCGCCCATGGCGTTCTTGATCGTAGCGCAGTCTTTGTTGGCGGTGTCGAACAGCTGGGCGATGTTGTCCAGTAGTTCATCAGGGGCGTAGATGGCTTCAGCCACGATTGAACCGAACATGCTGCGCTGTTCGATTGGTAGCGTCTCGCCGGTGATCTTGATCGGTGTTACTGTCAGGCGCGCCGCAGCGCCCTTGAGCTTGCCAATCGAGAAGATGCTTGCTGACTTGATGTCCTTTTCAGATTCTGACATCAATGTTAGGGCTGCGTTGATGCGCACCGACAGGTCAGCGTAGGCTTGCACTGCCACCTTGAAGCGAGCCAGGGTCTCATCTTTGAAGCGGCTCGACCATTGGTCGCCCTGGTTTTTGAGGAATCCCCAATAGGCCTTTTCCAGTTCTAGATAGTTCTGGTTGCCAGGCTCGAATTGCTTCTTCCAGTCTTCTAGAGCCCTGACTGCCAGCTTCTTGTTACTAGCGAAGAGCAGGAAGAGCACGAGCAGAGAGATGACGATGGCTGACGGTGTGCCGTAAATGGCCAGGTTCATTGGCAGTTCAGCCATGAACTTCTCGTGAGCACGGCGATCGACCTCGGCTTGGATAGCTTCTTGCTTCTGGCGTTCAGCAGCAGCAATAGCTTCCTGCTTTTGGCGTTCGATCTGAGCTAGGCGATTGGCTTCGGCCTGCTTCAGGTCAGCTTGGTATTGCACCAGACGGGCGTTGGTTGCTTGAGCGACCTTTAGACCGAAGTCGGCTGGGGCGCGAGGCAGGAGGGCGTTGGGGTTGCCGCCGTTGGGGTTCTTGCCATATTGGTCGAGAGTGGGCGTCATGTTGACGCTGGTGACACCAAGAGGAGCAAGAGCCGGAGCCGTGTTGATGGCGTAGGAGCTCTTGGTCCAGTCGCTGTCAAGCCGAACGACCAGAATGATCACAGCCTTGCTGGTGGGAAAGCCTTTTTGGCCACTCCAGTTGCCGACAAGATCATCAAGACGTTCAACAGCAAAGGGAACGTTGGGGTTCTTCGCTTCATCGCCTTTGAGGACCATGACATAGAAGAACTCGACACCCTGCTTGGCGCCTTCTGTTTTAAGCTGAGCTTCCAAGCCGTCGAGGTTGACAGGATTGCCACCAGATTCGAGCTTAGGATCGAGATACACGTGTTGACCGGGTTTGAATTGATTGCCCTTGGGCAGCCAGGTTGGGCCGGCCGCGAATGATGCTGTGGAAAATCCGATCATGAACACGAGGGCCACGAAGGGAGTGCCGAACAGCTTTAAAATGCGATTGAGCATAGTAAAGTCTCCAGATTTGTTAAAGGTAAAGGCGTTAAATAGCCTGGTTTTTTTATCAGCGATCGGGGATGCTAGTCGCTGTTGAGATTGTGGTGGTTAAGCGCGTAGTGACCTTGATTTTGACGCTGTAACGACCCTTGCCGGTGGCTAGAATTTCAGCCATTTCGAAAACTTCTGTTTGTTCGCTGAGTGCATCTTTGCCCTTTTGTTTGAATAAGTTGAAGGCCTCTTCCGCCAGCTCAGAATTAGGCTGCCTCTCAGTGCCACCCTCGAAGGGAAACTGGCTACCGGATAGCTCAATGTCTACTGTTAACTTGACGCTTTCAGAATCAGCGCCGTCGAAGAGATAGCCGATTGGGAAGGTCGCTGTTCCGTCTATAGCACTGATGGCGGTGTCCTTTTTTACGTTTGCATTTGCAGCATCATTGAATCTCCCCCAGGCCGAAGCCATCATGGCCGAGAGGAAAGTAGCTGCGAAAGCATCCTTTAGTTCATAACGTTGAATGTTTTTGATAGTGTCCATTGTTTTTTAATTGATTTAAAAAAGACCGCTAGGCATTCGCGGGTTGATTTCGAGAAGTGCTGGCTTGACCTGGTTGTTACTGGATAGATGATTTGATTACGCGACGTTGCATTCGTGAATTCCAGCCCACGAATATTCCAGCGCAACCACAAAGATTCCAATCCAAATCAAAATGGCGCTATGTAAGAATCCGCCTAGCACTACAATTGCTATTCCACCAAAGAATGCTGTCAGGGCAATAGCAAAGGCCTTCTTGCCACCTTTTACTTTGAAGCACTTATCAGCATGACCGGCAGCAAAGTTGGCGGCAAATACAACCAGCCCGGCGACAAGAAAAAAAATATTTGAGTTGATGAATTCGATACTGTTGATGATGTTCATTTGTCGTTCCTCATTTAAAAACAGCAAGCGTCGTTAAGAGAGCCTGAGTTCGTCAATTGTTAAGTAGCCGTCGCACTATGGCGCCAGCAGTTGATTTTGAGTCGACGCTTAAGTGTCGACCTCTTGGTATAGGGGCCGTGCTCAGCGCACATTTGTTGTGTCTATCGCTGGCAAGTTTCGCCGTGGGCATTTTTGTAGCGAAGAGCAAGAAAGTTCAAAAGCAACTGCAATGGAATGCAGCTGCTCTTGAGGTAGGTGATGAAATAGCTTCGATTTAAAGGGTTATGAGAGTTCTCGGCGAGTGGTTGAGGGAAAATGGTTATTACTCAACCTAGACTGCGCAGTTGCGGCGCTGCAATATAGTTGCAATAAAACTACTTGACAATTGCCAAGGCTCACCTGGTTAGGCTTGCGCTTCTGGTACGGTTGTTGTCAAAGGGTCTGAGACACTGGGTTTTGTCTTAATGATTGAGGGTGACGCTTTCTCGGTGATCTGCTGAGACAGTTCCAGGCCGGCGTTAGCTAGGGTCTCTAGCGCATAGGTAAGTTGATTGTCGTGAGCCGAACCAAGAATGATGTCTGGCTTGTCTTCGAGCTTGACGATATGGTCTGGCACAATGCCATAACTTTCGCTTGAGTTGCCGCCATCGCCAAGCCATCTGCCGTTGGGGGTGAAGTAGCGTTGGTTAGTGACGCGCATTTGGGTGCCATTGGGCATCAGTAGCACTGCCTGGGCAATACCTTTGCCGAAGGTAGTTTCGCCAATGACGATAGCTCGCTTGTTATCTTGCAGTGCGGCCGTAAACATTTCAGCAGCTGACATACTTTCACCGTTGACCAGTATGGCTATTTCGCAGTCTGCCGCAATGGCTTCCAGGCGCTCTAAGTGTCGATTAGTATATTTGCCACTTGCTTCGTCTTTGACATTGATGTTGAGACCTTTTGAGTTAAGAGAGTAAACACTCAGCTCATGGCTGGTGCTGCTGGTGCGCTCGCGGCATGAGACTAGCAAGCCATCTTTGATGAATAGGCTTGCCAATTGTAGTTGTACATCCATGTCGCCACCTGGGTTGTAGCGCAGATCGATGATCAGCTTATCGACTGCAAGTTTTTTTATAGCCGTTATCATTTCGCTGGCTGTCTCAAGCTTGTAGAAATGTTCGAGGCGGATGTAGCCGACTGACTGGCCGTTGCTAGATTTGAGCACCTGGCACGTCACTACTTCGGTGTTGACGCTGCCGGCTGTAATGTTGATAGTGCGAATTTGTCCATCTCGCAAAATTACTATTTCTATTTTTTCTCCGGCGCTGCACCGCAGTTTGTTAACTAAACCGGCTCTAGTAATGTTCTTAGCTGTTTCACCATTTATAGAAACGACGGCGTCACCGTTTTGCATACCTGCTTGCTGGGCCGGGCCACTGACCACTTGCATAAGCGGGTAGCCGTTGCTATCGGTGCTGACCATAAACCCGCCTTCGGGGTCGGGGGCCATTACCGCTCTACCTGCTGAGTCGAGCTTGGCTTCGAACTGTACACCGATGCCGGTGAACTGACCACTAGCGCGATCTTGCTCGGCCTTTACTTGTGCTGGCGAGAGCAGAATTGCATACTGATCGCCTATTGTTGCCAGCATTTCGTTGGCCAACTTGATCGCATCTTCATTGGTTTTTATTTGACTATCAAATTTGTGTTCCCAGGTCTTCCACTCTTTCAAGTTGTGAATGGTATAGGCGATCGATGATGCGGTTTCCCAGGTGCAGTGATAAAGCTCGATTGGTGTGACTTGTTCTGTTTGCGGTCGTAGTTTGCTAGCTAAAGCAGTGAGAGCAAGAGTAATTTTGGCTACTCTCAGTGAAATACCAGAAATTAAGCGTGTAAGAGTACTTTTGGCTACTCTCAGTGAAATACCAGAAATTAAGCGTGTAAGAGTACTTGCCATGCCTGCTGGAGGGGCGCGTGGAGGTGTGATTTTCATGAATTTCAGCCTTGGTTTAAGTGAGCTGGTCAAAGTTGCCAAAGTTGCAAGTGAAACTGCACTCGGCACAACATTGTTGTGGGTTTCCTGCTGTAATGGGCGCATCCTACAAATTTAAAGACTTTGCAAAAAGCCAGCTTGGAGACTTGCGAGTCTTAGTTAGCTGGCTTGATGGAGGTGACCTTGATTACTTGTCGACTGCCCGTTTCGATTGCGGTTGTAGTAACAAGCGTTCCTGCTACTTGCACGCACTGGCCGTGTTTTAACGCTGATTTCGCACTTCCTGGTACGGCAATCGTGGCTGGGAACTGCAAACCATAGGACTGTTTGGGATCTACTATAAAAAACGGAATACTTTCTCCGCCTTTGTCCATGACATCGTTAAAAGATAGAACGCCCAGGACGACGATTTCGTTGGTCTTGCGGTCGACAATTGTTATGTAGCCGTTCTTGCATGTGCCGCCCAGAGTGCTTTGCGGAGCATCAGCTCTGGCTGGTTCTGCTGTTATCAGACTTATCATTAGACAAAAAAATGCGGCGACAGTGATTCCAAAGATGATGCGATAAGTCATTTTTGTGCAGTTGAATTGTGTTTGGTTATTCATTGATTCTCCTGAGAATTTGAGGTTGTAGTAAAGGCGTTGAGAATGGCCTTTTGACTGGCGAGCAGCTCAGCGGGTAAGTGGCTGCCCAGGCTTTCGAAGAACTCGCTTTGCGAGCCAATTTCTTGACGCCATTCATCAGCATCGAGTTTGATCAGCTGAGCAAACTGTTCATCACTCAGAGATAAGCCGCTCAGATCTAAGTCTTGCCGACGCGGGGCATGACCGAGGGCCACTTTGGTGTGATTGTCACCAGCGGCATTGCTCACCCGTTCGAAGACCCACTTGAGTACTCTGAGGTTATCGCTAAAGCCTGGCCACAAGAACTTTTTGTTGGCATCCAGACGAAACCAATTGACGGCGAAGATAGCTGGAGGTGTTGGCACAGACTTACCTGTTTTAAGCCAGTGGCTGAAATAGTCGCCTATGTTGTAACCACAGAAAGGTTTCATTGCCATCGGATCGCGACGCACCACACCGACTGTGCCAACAGCAGCAGCGGTTGTTTCTGAGCCAAGGGTAGCGGCTAGGTAGACACCGTCCTCCCAGCAGGCAGCCTCAGTGACTAGAGGCACTGTAGTGGGCCTACGGCCGCCAAAGAGGAAGGCAGCAATTGGCACACCTTTAGGGTCATCCCAAGCTGGGTCAAGTGAAGGGCAATTAGTAGCCGGTGCAGTGAACCGAGAGTTGGGGTGAGCAGCTAGACGACCGCAATCGGGTGTCCAGGGCTGTCCCTTCCAGTCGATGGCAGAAGCTGGTGCCTCTTCTGTCATGCCTTCCCACCAGACATCACCATCGGCAGTGAGAGCGACATTGGTGAAGATACAGTTTTTGGTAAGAGCTGCCATGGCATTTGGATTGGTCTTTTCTGAAGTGCCTGGTGCCACACCAAAGAGACCGGCTTCTGGATTAATCGCATAGAATTTGCCGTCTGCATTTGGTTTGATCCAGGCGATGTCGTCACCAATGGTGGTGACTTTCCAGCCACTCAAAGCAGCAGGCGGAACAACCATGGCCAGATTAGTCTTGCCGCAAGCACTAGGAAAGGCTGCGGCGATGTAGATTTTCTGGCCTTCGGGCGACTCAAGACCGACAATCAACATGTGCTCAGCCAGCCAGTTTTGCTTGCGAGCCATGGTAGAAGCAATGCGCAAAGCAAAGCACTTTTTGCCGAGAAGGGCATTGCCGCCGTAGCCAGAACCATAGGACCAGATTTCGCGGGTCTCAGGAAAATGGCAAATATACTTAGTTTCGTTGCAGGGCCAGGCCACATCTTTCTCACCGGCAGCCAGTGGAGCACCCACTGAGTGCAGGCACGGAACAAATTCACCTTCGGCACCGAGGACATCGAGAACAGCTTTGCCCATACGCGTCATGGTGCGCATGCTGACGACAACGTAGGGTGAGTCACTAATCTCTACACCGATGTGGGCGATATCTGAGCCTAGGGGGCCCATGCTGAAGGGAATGACGTACATGGTGCGACCAGCCATGCTGGCGGTAAATAGTTTGGTCAGTGTCTCTTTGGCTGCCTCTGGTGCCAGCCAGTTGTTGGTGGGGCCAGCGTCTTCTTTAGCGACAGAGCAAATGAAGGTGCGTTCTTCTACGCGGGCCACATCGGTTTCGCTAGAGCGAGCGAGAAAGCTGCCAGGTCGCTTTTCTGGATTGAGCGGTGTCAGTGTGCCCGAGGCGGTCATGGAGGCGCAGAGTTCGTCGTATTCGCTCTGAGAGCCATCGCACCAGTGGATATTGGCCGGCTGGCAAAGGGCAGCAATTTGGTTAACCCAGGCGATAAGTTTGGCGTTGCAAGTGGGGACGGTCGAATTGTCTTGATTGACAAGATTCATCTGTTTTCCTTGAAAGTTTATAGGTTGAAGGGAGAGCATCCGACCAATACCCGAGTGTCAAACAAGTTGTACGAGCCAACTTGTTTTGAAAGTATTTGACCTGAGGTATTGACTGTTAGGCTTTTCGGGTAGCTCAGTATGGGGAGAAAAAATGCGCCCTTACCCTAGCAGGGTGAGGATTCCAGTCTCATGCTCGGTTGTATTCTTTACTTAATCTGATCTGTGCCGCAGTCGGCTTAATTGCTTCTTCAGCTTTCTCAATAGCTAAGAGCTAAGCAGGGCTGACAACAGCCAACTTGACCTTTCATTCAGTACGCTTTTGCCGAAACAACTAAGTCTCCCTGAGCTATGCCAGCCACACTGTTTATGGCTGTCCGTGTTTTCTAAACGTTGTTAGTAGACTGGTCAGTTAAACTCTTAAAATAAAAAAAAGGAGCATCCATGCCCTTTTTCTTTAAAGTTAAGTCGGTTGCTTGCTTTGTTGAACAGCAGTCACCAGTTTAGTGGTCGCCGAAGTGACCATCCTGAGCTAAGCGTGAGTGAGTGAGTACAAGATAAGTACCACTTGCACCGTGCGCCTCGACAGAGAAGGTCCAATGTAGGTGGTCGACGCGCAGGCTAGATGCCGCTTTCTCTGCATCTTCCCGCGAAACACCAGAGAGCCAAATTTTGCCTTCTTTGCCAGCGAACTGCTTTGCTACAGTTTCTAGAATTGAGTCAATAATGGCTTGGTCTTTTTCTTTTTGCAGACTGTCTAAGTTCATGCGATTCCTCGATTTGTGTTTGTATTGGAGTTGTTTGTTTGTTTGGATCAAGCTGTTCCAGGCTAATGTGCTCAGCCTATCTCAGCCAGTTCGGGCGCTCGCCAAGCAGGCCGCCACCCAGAAATAGTGCGCAAGCGCCAATTGCTGCGACAGAAGCACCAGTGGCAAGAGCAAGGTCGCTGTGAGAGGAATTCATACAAGCAGCCCAGGTTGCTACACCTAAGAGCACCATACATTCGCCCAGATGCTTCAGTGCTGTCATGGCGCTGCTATCTTTGTATGAGGGACGTGGTTCACGGGGCCAATCGCTAATCCAGCAATAGACCATAAATGGATACATGAATGTCATGAACATTAGGCTGGCAATTGTGCTGAAAATTACGCTGTCAGCGTTGAAGGCAAATAGGTAGCTTAGCAAAATGCCAGTGGCAGAGAGCGCACAAACTTGAGCACCAATTTCGCGCAGATGTTGAGCTTTCCAATGATGGATCGAATCAATCTTTGTTGCTTGGCGAAAGATCATGGCCACAGCAATTGCGGCGGCAATTAGTTCAGCAAACATGCTGAAGAAGATTGTTGTTGTATTCATGTTTTTCCTCGGTTAATAATTTGGAGAGCAAGCAATGGCACCATCATTGGTGCTATTGCCAGTATTGTCGGCTATCAATCAGGTACAGGGGCAAGTTCCAAAACTTGAAGGAACTTATCGGCCATCGGATTGATAATTTCGATTTGGATGTTTCGCTGGGCAATGTGTTTCTTCCAGAAAGTCAAAGCTTCGATATTGCCGTCGTCAGCCTCGATATATTTAACGGTCAGCACTCTCTGAAAGGCCCACTCGGCCGACTGGTCGATAGCATAGGCAGAACCTCTGCGCATTCCATCGGCCCAGCTCGCCACAGCCTCAGCAGCAGCCGTAGCCCACAAGGCAGCAGCTGCTGCTGAGGCTGTGGCGAAGTCTTTCCGTTTTGCTGCTGCCGTTTCTGCTGCGACTTCGCGCACGGCAGTAATATCTATAGAAAGCCAACTGGCTTCATCTAAACAGTCAATGCGGCATAGGTGCGCAATCTTCTTAATTGCTTCGTATTGCTTGTCGGTTTGAGCAGAGCGAATAATGCCAGTACCGTCGAGTAGATAGGCTTTGGGTTCTTCTTTGTTGTAGTAAATTGGTGGGTCGCGCCTTTCCATATAGTTACAGTGTTGGCGAATCATGCCGGCTTCTTTATCGGCCAAGACACGTGCCAGGTATTTTTCCTTCACGGCTTGATTGCCGTGAAACGCTATTAGTTCTTTCATGATAGAAATTTGGTCGGGAGTGCTGCTTGGAATTAGGCAGCGCAACGTTGAGCGCTTTGGACGGCGTTCTGATGGTTCGCCAGCAAGCTAAGAAACTCTTCCATTTGGGCACTGATTGTTTCAGCACTGATTTGTTTGTAAATCAAATCGACTGAAAAACTTTTGGCGTAAGCAGACCAACCGTAAGCTCTGGCAGCAGCGGCGGCGGCACAGGCTTGCAAGGCCCATTGTTTCTTCTCTGTGGCTGCAGCAATGGCAAAATCATAGGCAGAGATAAGAGCAGCAACTGTTTCTTCATCAATATCAGAAGTAGCGGTGGTGCTGATGATGTTGCGAACTTGCGCTGCCATGGTGGCCCAACCTTGCTTGTCGTGACAATTGTGGGCTGCCATGTCGGCAATTTCTTTTATTGTTTGACCTCCGTTGGCGGCAAATTTTGCAGCGCCGTAAAGTGAATCAACTAATTGCCAGACACCAAATTCGTTCCATACTGAAAGCCAAGCTTCTGGTACAGATATATCGGTTTGGTCGAACTGACGGACGGGGCAGACAAGATTTTTGATGATTGAAAGCTTGTCTGAGATTTGTTTATTTAAACGTTTCATACAATGTCTCCATTAATAGAGAAAATAAAAATGTGATCTTCAGTTTGATTTGCAGCAAGATCGGATCTGGTTTTATATCAATAGAATTTGAACTGACCACTACTCGGGGCCCTTCTTTGAAGGCAGCCCAAGCAGCGGCAGTATCACCGTTGGTAGCACATGCTTCTTTGATCACGCGCACGAAGCAGTCGTGCTTCCTCGTGCAAAGACCCCAAGCTGTGCTTTTTACACAGGCACCAATCAGTACTCCTGTAACCCGAAAAAAACGATCGGGATAGTTTTGTGGTGACTGACAGATTTCCAGCACATGCTGAGAACCGTCGTCGCCTTCTTTTTGGACAATCTTATAGCGCTGGTAGTGGCCTTCAAGCAATTCCATAATAGCTTTGATTGTTGGCCCATAAGCCCAGGGTTTAACTTCGACTATAACAATTGCCCAGCCCCGTGATATGGCCAGTTTGACCTGGTCTACCACGGCGGCAATGAATTGTTGGTTGGTGCAGTGCCTAATAAAAGGCGCTTGCATGTCGATAATAACGAGGGTTCCTTCGCTCTCAAGCTCAAGAGCTGTTATTTTGTGTTTCATGGTCGTGGACCTCGTGGCCCTGTATTTTATTTGTTACTTCTGGTCGTGGATGAAAGGGGCATTGATACTTGCTGCCCGACGGGTGTGCTTTGCCTGAATAGACCTGGGCTTCACCGCCAGTGGTGCTGCCGTCGAGCGGTAGTGATGGGTTGAGTGAGCCTTGAAAGAGAGTGTCGCGTGTGCGTACAACCTCAGAAAAGCGTGTCAGTTTGTCGTGTTCTTTAAGATCGCGAATCTGCGACTCAGGGTTGAAGACCAACACTGTATAACCAAAACGTCTGGCGAAGCGCGAGGCGCCTGGGTGCATGCCAACTACAAAAAATGCTTCGCCATCAAATGAAAAGGCGAAGTTAGGGTCTTCTGGGTTAGGAGAGTAATGCGGGTCCCAGTGGTCGATGTCGTGGTTGTGCAGCAGTTGTAGATGTTTCCAGAGCAATGTCTCGAATTGGTCTTCAGTGGTGATTTGTGGATATTTGAAGATAGCTATGAAGGTATTGTAGCGGCCGATTTTTTGATACTCACCTACAAATCTTTTGAGATCGCGGCCCATAGCGGCAACTGAGCTGAGATGGGCGAGATGCTTGTAAAAACCTAGTCGGTACGTGCCTTCGGTAAAGGCTGCTCGTGCTCCGATGCAAGGGTAGTACTCGCCTAAGATAAAGGCTCTGAGCATGTCGTGTGCTGCTTCTCCCAGTGGCGGAATCAGAGCGTCGTTTTTATCTGGCCAGAGCTTGTCTGGTGGAATGACTCGTAGAACTTTTTGGCCATGGGGATTGTCGTGCTCGCCTGGTTTTTCTATGCCAGCGTAGCAGCTATAGGCCTGGGCTTCGAAACGTTCGAAAAAATCGTTTGATGGGTTATCTAGCAGCTCGGGCAAAGACATTTTGAATAGCTTGGCCCGTTCATCTTCATCTGGCACTTTTGTGTGTGTCACTGTTTGTACTCCTATTTAGTGGAGAAGAAGGGCTTTCATCAGTTCAACCTCTTTGTCGAGTGCTCCTGATTTGGCCATTTCTTTGAGTTTCTCTGGCATCAGAGCTGGATAACTACAATGCTGAGCGGCAATCAAAGTTTGCATGGCGCGTTGGCGTAAAATTGAACTGCTTGCTTGCCAGACCTGGAGAGTAGCAAGCACTGATTTTTCACCTGAGCCTTTTACTTCTTTTACGAGAAAACTATAGTCGCGGCTGGAGTAATTGGCTGTTGTGGCCATCACTTGCTCTAGCTCTTCTGGAGCAATAGTGACACCAGCGCGGGCGAAGAGTTCTGACACATAAGACTGGCGCTCCTCTCCCTCTAAATCAAAGATCGGAATTTGAATAGGGGCGCGACTCTTGATGTCAGGGTCAAGTTCATCAGGACGAGAGGTACCAAGTGCCCACAGTACTTTGCCGAACAAAGCCGGGTCGCCCATCATTTTGATGATGTTGCCAGCCAGTCGTTTTTCTGTTTCGTGGGTGTCGCTTTTGTGCACGGAACCCATTTGGGTGTGTGCTTCATCAATCAAAATCAGTATTTTGCCGTAGGTTTTTAGCCGCAGTCTGAGCTTTTCAAAGAACGAGTCCGTTTGCCCAAAATACATGCCGCGTAGTCCGGTCAGTTCGATTACTACTCGACCTGATTCGGCGGCATAGGCCTCTAACTGATAGGTTTTGCCTGCTCCGTTGGCGCCAGAGACAAGAATGGCCGGTACTGCTGTTTCTTTCTTTTCGCAGCGGCCAAAGATGTTTCTTATGATGGCACCAGTTTGGGCGTAGCCAACAATGTCTTTGGGGCTATGCTCTGGCATCTTGATTTCGATGATGTCGCCGAGATCTGCCTTCATCACAGTGTTGATTTGGGCCAAAACATCTTTTCTGCTTATGGCAGTGGCGGTGCGGTTGGCTTTTTCTAGCAGGTCGAACAGAGCTGTTAGCGTCAGCCCGGCTGTGTCTTCAACAAAGGCATCAAGGCTGGGTGTGAAGTTAATCTGACTAGTTTTACCAGCGAGAAAACTGTTGACATAGCTTGCTCTGCGCTCTTTATCAGGCAGTTCAATTTCTATGCTTTGCACCGATGGTTGAGCGAGAATGCGACTGTTTATTTCGCTTCTGGTGTCAGCAATCAATAACAGCAGATTGCCGCTTTCTTTGAACCATTGTGACTCGATTAAGGTGAGGAAGGTAACCAATCTCTGTCTGTCGATTTCAGAGAGCCTGTCGAAATCGCCAGCGGGAAAGAGCGAGCCAGCAAAGCGGATAATTGTGCAAACTGGTTTTGCCGATTTTTTCAAGTCTATTTTGACTTTCTTCACCGCTTGCAGTATTTCATGCATGTGCACCAGGGCCGGTAGCGGGCTGTGTCTGGTGGCAGCCATTTTGCGTTGAATGTCACCAACTTTTTCGTCGTCGTAAATGGAGGCGGCGTCTGCTTTGTTGATTGTTTCCTGCAGTGCTTTGAGATCATCGCTCAGGTAGCCGCCCAGACCGGTAGATATGTCTAGCCGCAAAACAGTGAAGATATCACTGAGATAGTGGTAAAGAGCAAAACCAAGGTCGACAAAACGGTCAGCTTTCTTAGAGTAGAAGAAGTCGTGAGTGTTGCCAGTAAGTATCATTACGCTCTTGCCCTGGTTCGAGTATGCGGCGCTGACTTCATTGATAAACTGTGGTCGGGCGATAGTGGTTTCGCCTGGCGCTATTGTTGCTGTTGTTGTTTCGGTCATGACTGCTCCTGGTTGACGGTTGCTAGCTGTTCGCTATGCTTGTGGGTAATGGCATCAGGATGCGAAAGATCAAAGTCGGCCATGGGTAGAATTGCCTTGGAAAGGCCCATTGTGTTGATGGTGTCTACCAGCTCAATGAACTCTGTTTGTCTGGCAAAAGTAGTAGGCATAATGTCACCGCCCATTACCTTGCGGTCCACCACGATTTTGGCGCCAACCGCTGGTTCTCCAGCAGGCCCACTCCAATACTGTGATAGACAAATCAGACGAGTACCGAGTTTGACGGCTTCTTCTAGATCGTGGGTGACAAAAAATATAGTCAGACCATACTTTTTCCACTGGTCATGAATGAAGTCTTGCATCACTTTGCGACGGTTGCTATCGAGGGCACCAAAGGGCTCGTCCATCAGTAATATCTGCGGGCGCATGATGACCGATTGAGCAATAGCTACACGTTGACGCATACCGCCAGATAGCTCGGCTGGATATTTATCGCCGTCGGCAGCTGTTAGGCCAATGTCGAGCAGGAGTTCACCTGCTTCTTTTCTTGCTTCTTTGCGTACTTTGAAATAGTGCAACCAATTGAGAGCACGGCAGAATGCTAGTGGTTCAGTTGGTGCTGCCTCTGTCGCGGTTGCCTGTTTGAGTCTGCCTGAAATGGCGCTAAACAGCGGCAGCAAGAGTGAGTCGAAGATGCTCTCTAACAGTAGCAATGGCGAAACCAGTAGCTTTTCTATAACAGTGGTTTGCTCTAACATCAGGCCCAGAGCAATATTGTCGAGTACTGTCAGATGTTTGAACAGGGTGTAGGTTTGATAGACAATGCCTCTGTCTCTATCTACACGTTCGACTTGTTTACCGGCCACAGTTACTGTGCCAGATGTGGGTTTGGCTGAGCCAAGAATTAGGCCAAGCATGGTTGATTTGCCACAGCCAGATGCACCCACCACCGTCACAAATTCTCCTTTGCTAACATGCAGGTCTATGTCGTTGAGAATGATCTGCTCGCCATGGTCTTTAGGGTAGCTGACTGTAATTGACTGAGCGTCAATTAGATAGTCAGATTGCGCTACGGGAGCGGCTTCTGTCTTAATTTCTGTAGTCATTACTTGGCTCCTTCTTCACCTGGGCATTGGCGCTCTAACCACTGGAAGAGAAAATCCAGCAAGAACATAAATAGTGTGGCGAGCAGCACATACGGAACAATTACATCCATTGAGGCTGTGCGCTTGAGTAGATAGACGCGATAACCAATGCCGTGTAAGGCGGCAATAGTTTCGCCGGCAATGACATAGCCCCAGGCTGACTTGAAGTTTGACCTTAGTGCGCCAATCATTTTGGGTAAAATCTGAGGAAAGAGAATGCGCCAGGCAATTTCACTCTCTGAAGCACCGAGAGTTTGGGCCTTAAATATTTGTTCGTGGGGAATTTCTTTGATGCGAGTGTAGGCCTCTAAAATCAGACCAGGCATCACACCAAGCACAATTAAGGCAATTTTTGATTCTTCTCCCACACCTAAGACAATTACCAGTATAGGTAAGAGTAGCAGTGGTGGCACCTTATCGGCGAAGACGAAGAAGCGATAGAGCAAGGCCTCAGCTATGGGGAAAGTGCCCATGTAGAGCCCGACGATTACCCCGAGTGAGACGATGGCTAGACCAATGCCAAAGCGTTGTAGCGAGGCCACTGAGTCTAGTACTAGGCGCACCTCATGATTGCGGTCTGGTGTAGCTGAGCGCATCAAGCCATCAAACATTTCACCCGGGAGTGGCATTAGCTTGGATGCTGCTACTTCGATATCGGGAAAGTTTGTTTCAATGTAGCGCAAATAGTGGGCTCCCCAGAGCCAGGCAGCGATCAGTAAAACAAACGGCAGTAGGCCAAGTATCCACTTGGTTCGGCTTGAGATTTTTGAATCTGAGCGAAAAACAGTTGCCATAGAAGTTCCATAGATTTAGTTGAAAAAGGTCCAATCAGAAGGGCTGATTGCGACATTAAGGGCTTTAAAGGCGAAATAGAAATGGAATTGGAATCAGTAATAGAAGCAGAGAGGCCTGGGCTGATTGTCATTCAGCTGTTGGCCTCTCTTCTTTACTCCTTCTTTTTAGTTACCTTGAAGCTTTAGCGTTTCAGTTTGCCGTCTTTTGCTTCTTGCATGAAGTCGACAGTGTAGTGAATCAAAGTGTTGTTTGCGTCCCCTTGAACAGTGCCGTCAGGGTATTCAATTCCAACTGTGTCGACTGATGTAATTTTTTCATCCATCATGCCGCAGCTAAAGGTAACCTGGCGCACTTTAGCGTTCTTTTCTTGCATTTCTTTTGATGCAGCAAATGTAATTGCAGCATCAGGGGTGTAGAACATCGCTGTGGTTTTGAGCTGACCATTGAACTCGGTTGGCAAAACTTCAGATAGTCTGGCCATGTCGGCAATGGCTTCGTTGGCTGCTTTGCCGCGGTTGGTCATAGTGCTAGTTACTTCATACCAGATGCCCGTGAGAGCGCGACCAAAGTCAGGATTGGCTTTGATTGTTTTAGTATCGACCACCAGCAAGTCTTGCACTTCGCCAGGAATTTGACTGGAGTCGAAAACGGTTTTGATGCCGCGTGTGCTGGCCAGACCCATTGCCATTGGATTCCATGTCACCACTACTTTTTGCGATTTGTCAGCAATGAAATTTTGTTGAATGTCGCGGTCTGATGTATTGACGATGGCGACATCAGAGGCTGAAAGATTGACACTTTCTAGGGCACGACAGGCCACATAGAGCGAAACTGATTTGTCGAGCAAATAGATGTTTTGACCTTTGATTTTGTTCAAGGGCAGACCTCTGGTCAACATTTTATCGTTGCCATTAGAGAAGTCACCAACACCAATCACTGTGCTTTCTTTGCCAACTGTGGCTGAGGCAGTCAGTAAGTCGATATTGGTAACAACTAAAGCCTGTGCTTTGCTGGCAATATAAGTATCGATGCTAGGGCCGTAGTCCATGGGCTCTAACTTGATGTCCATACAATAAGCATCACCCCATTTTTTCAACAGACCTTGCTCTTGAGCGTAATACCAAGGCATCCAACCTGTGTAGATTGATACTGCCAGAGTGAATTGTTTGCGTTCAGTGCACTGTTTAGGTACAGATTGAGTTTCATCGGCACTGGCTGTAGTTGTGTAAGCCATTGATGAAAGAGCCAGAACAGCAGTGATTGACAGAGCCAGTTTGTTTTTTACGATGCTTTTCATTTGTGATTCCTGAGTTGATTTTGTCGTGAATTTTGTCGACGAATAGGCTGGAGCAAGCCCCAGCCTGTGGTTGTAGTTGCTGTAAGTACTGCGAAGAACGTGCCTTTACCGTTAGATTTTGGGGCGTTCTTCGGTGACAGCTTCAGTGGTGCCTGTGGCACTTGCTTTTTCTGCTTGTTTGGCTTGCACAAGAGCGGCAAAATCTTGATCAGCGCTTTCGCCTTCTGCTGCTTTCAGATATTCGTCATGCTCCAACGATTTATCTTGACCAGCCAATTTGCCAACCACTTTTGCCTTTGCTGCTAGTTCTTGGTCAGCTTTCAGCACTGCATCCAGTGGGCTTTCTTGGGCACGAGTAAGAATGCCGTCAAGGCGTTCTTGTGCTTTGATAAAGGCTTGGTTGCTAACATAGTTTGCAATCGAGTCAGCTTTATCAGCAGGCAGACTGGCAATCCGTTCTTTCATTTTGGCCAGCTGACGTTCCAGATTTTTGAAGCTGGCTTGTTGTGCTTCAATTTCTGATTGCAGGGTTGCTTCTTGTTCTTCCAGCCGTTTTACCTTGGCTTGATATTCCTTGCCAGCGGTTTGAGCTTTTTCCATTTTCTCAGTATCGTTAGCCGCTTTGGCCTGGGTGTAAACATTGACTGCACCGTCAAGAGCTTTCTGCGCTTCTTGACGTTGCTTTTTCATGGTTTCGAGGCGGCCGGTTTTTTGTTCTACAGCCAGTTCGGCTTCGCTTAGTGCTGCTAGAAACTCGTTGTAGTCGGTCACCAGACGATCGCGTTCGATGTCAAAGGCTGCTGCACGACCGGCTGCGTCTTTGGTAAACACGGCGTCGCCGGCGTTCTGCACTTTTGCGCCTTGACGCAGATTTTGAAAAGTAATGAAGCGCCAAATTGCTGCGAAAATGTTCATGATGTGTCCTTGGTTTGTGATTGATGGATTGATTGGGTATTTTGTGGAACAGAGAGCATTAGAGCGCTATTCAGCAGCTGCTATATACTTCTGCATTTCTTCATTGGCGGTAGCAGAGTTTTCGTCTTTGCCCCGCAGTCTTGCTTCGACCCGTTGTGCCGCTTCGAAGGCTGATACCAGCTGTTTGGCAGCGTCGCCATCTTCGCTAAGAAAAGCGATAGGGTCTTCACTGCCTAGTTCTAGTAAGCCGAGATAAGTGGTTTGTAAGGCCGCTTCGATTTCGTCTACAAGTGTGAGTAGCTCTTTCAGCTGTTTCTCTTTCTTGTGATAAAAATCTAGTTGTTTTCTGTGGGCCTCAATTTGACGATTTTGCATTGCTTTATCGTCGTCATCAGTCAGGCCTTTCAGTTCTTCTTCCAGTGCAGTTACAGCTGCTTGGATGGTTTTAACATCGACTGTGTGCAGTGCTTTGAAAACTTCGTAAGCATGCTCCAGTACGCTGCAACCTTGTTCAAATGCTGCTTCGGCACGGAAGCGAAAGCCATTCAATGCCGTGGCCCGTTTGCTTTTGGCAATGTAGGTCATTAATTCATTGAAGACTTTGAGCAATTCTCTGCCTTCGGCGGCGCCGCGATCGAAATTATCGCTTTCGCTGTTGCGGATGAAGTCTTGGAATTCAGTTATTTTCAAGCTGCGCCTTTCTGCCATTAGTTTGGCATAGTGGGCATTGACTCTATTTTCACCGTTGACAAAGTAGTTCCAGATGTAGGCACTAGTGCCAGTAAAGATGCCAGCAAAGAAAAGTGCCACCGAGCCCATAGAAGCAGCAATGAGGAAGGTCCAGAAAAGTGCCACCAAAGAGACCGCAAAGGGAATGATGGTGGCAATGTGAGTGAGACATTCAATTTGTACTGCTCTGGCTACTTTGCCGCTATTGAAATCGTCCAGGCCAGGTTTTTCGCTGACCGGGTCGGCACGAGCATGGGTAAAAAAGTTGAACATATGATTCTCCTCTGTTCACTAATGTCATAAGGACCCGTGGTCCTTGTATAAAATGAACTCCACACGAGGGAGGTTATAGCGATAGTCTCTTTCGTTTTGTCCTGGTCGCTTTGGTGGTGGTTCGGCTGAGCCGACACCGATGGCGCGGAAGCGGTTTTCTGATTGACCATGGGTACCAATCAATCTTTGTACGACAGTTTCGGCCCGCTCTTTTGAGAGGGTGATATTGGCGTCTTCATCGCTGCCTGGCCCGGTGTGACCTTTGACTACAACTCGATGATCTGGATAGTTGCTGGTCAAAAGGGCGGCAATTTGATCAATTTGATCTTTGCCCACCTGGTCTAGCTCGGAGGTGCCTTGTTGAAACTTGATTTTCTCAACTTTCATCATGCCGATTTGTTCGAGCTTGTCCCAATCTTGATCTGACAGTTGACTGAATTCGTGCTTAACTGCGTTGGCCTGATTGGGGCTGGCCATTTTGTTCACCACTGCTTTCATGGCTGTGGTGTTGATGATGCTATAAGGGTCGCTCAGTGGATCGCTCTTTAGCTTCCCCGTTTTGACCAGTACTTGGGTAATTCTGGCTATTGAGTTGGCCAGGCCGTCAGTATTTGGTGCACCAATAGTGGTACTAATGCCAAGGTCAGTGCTAGCGTTTTGGTAAACGTCGTGCCAGTCAATTAGCTTGAGCATTGCTTCGACTTCGTCTTGACTTAGGCCAGTGCTTACTTTCATGTCGCTAATCATGCGGGGGCGATCATTGCTGTAGGCGCGCATTGTCGAGAAGTAAGCATCCAGAAAGGTAATCACCTGGTCTGCTTTGTTGTTGACTATCTCGCGTCTGAAGACAAATACATCCATGATATAGCCGCTAAAGCCTTCTGAGCCCCAAATGCGTTTGAGACCGGGTACGTCGCGTAGAGCTTTAGAGACATCTGGCTCCCACATGACAAAGACATCACCTTGGTGATTCTTCGCCCGTTCGTAAACGGCGGTTGAACCATCAACTTCTTGACGCCAGGTGTTGGAGCGTTGCAGGTTGAAGAGGTCGAAATCAACCATGGTTAGGTCAATGAGAAAGCTTGAAGGGCTTTCTTTGCCATAGACAATTTGTAGCGAGGCGTCATTGAGATCGGCTAGTTTACCGGTGGGCAATTTGTCGCTGAAGCCAACAATGGCATCAGCTCCTTTGCTCTCAGCGACAGCGCCAACTATTACACCCGGATACTTGTGGGGCAGACCGTGCTGTACGTAGCTGTTGATTGGCAGAACAATAGCGTCACATTGACCACTAGCGAACTTTTGCAGACGATCAGCGTAGTCACCATTGTCAACGACAAATTGCACCCCTAGACCACGTCTGGCTGCTTGTAGTTTCATCTCTGGTGAGTCGACGAAAAAGTAGCCTAGATAACCGTCACCACAAACTTTTAAGGTACTTTCTACCTTTGCTTCGCTGGCTTCTGTTTTGCCTGAACTTTCTTTATACATCAGCCAGAGTTTGAAGCCTCCCACACAAAGAAAACCAACCACCACAATGAGCAGGGCGGCTATTACTGTTCGATTTTGATTCATAATAAAAGGTTCCGCTGATGCAGCTTCAAACGAAGCTGCACCTTAGTGATTTTAGTGATTAAAAGGCTACTTGCCGTCTGCTTCGCCAGGGAAGCTGGTGGGGTCGTAGAGTTCAAGTTCCGAACCTGCTTCTGTCAGTGCTGCTTTTAGCTCGTCAGCATTGACTGCATCTTTATAGAAACGCGAGTATCTGCGCAGCTCATGACGCTCGCCTATACCAAAGCCGACTGTATAGATAGCAAAGTTGTTCTTTTGTGCAGCTTTCACTCCTGTGGTTAGTGAGTCGGTTGAGTCACCATCGGTAACTACAACCAAGCGAAATTCGCCATAACCGAATTGCTTTTCGTATTGCTTTTTCAGGGTGTTCACAGCTTTTTCAATAGAGTCACCTAGGGGTGTACCTCCACCGTCATCTACGGCATCTACCAGTTTTAGAAACTCAGCTTTGTTATTAGCTGCCAGGGGTAGCACTTCACCGTTGTGCTTGGCGTCAAAGACATAGAGGCCCAAGTTGACGTCGTCAGGTAGAGCTTCTACAAATTGATGCATAGCCCATTTAGCACCGGCTAGCTTGTTTCTAAATTTGTCACCGCCTGGTGCTCTGCCGCTCATTGAACCGGAGCCATCAAAGACTACATAGAAATTGCGGGCAGTTGAATTGGCTGATGCTACTGCATCTTGCGCCTGGTCTAGCACTGCTTGGGCCTGGTTATCGGCATCGGCTTGGGCCAGAACCAGGTCTGAAGCCGGAGCTGTTGTTACCGCTATGGCTGGCTGCGTTGTGGCGCTGTTGTTCTGATCTTGTGAGGCGTCGCAGCCGCTTAGCAGTAAGAGCCCTGCCAGAATCAGACCAAGCTTGGTTAAGTTGGTTTTTCTCATGGTCAGCGCTCCTTATTTGCCAGGTGTGTATTCGTCTAATTCTGTTTCCACAGCTTTAGGACGGAAGACAACGCGACGGTTTTGGTCCCAATGCAATTTGCTTGGACGGTCTTCTGGCCATTTTGGTGAGACGATACCGAGGCCAACAGTGACAAACTGAGATGGATCGCAGCTGTAGCCTTCTTGGGTGCAGAAGTTCATGAATGAAATTTTGACGTTGTCTGCACGCTTTTTGGAGAGGTTTTTAGCCACTTGTTGAATTTCGGCCAGTTCTTGAGCGCTAGCGCCTTCGGCTTTGCGTTTGTTGTAAGCATCAGGTGCGTTATGACCTTCAATCACGAAAACTATACCGCCAGCAGTTTGAGCCTGGTCTAGAACGCGTTTGAAGTCGTCCATATAGTCTTGGATAGCGAAGTCATCTTGTTTTGGTTTGAAGTAGATTTCAAAGGGAGGCAAAGCGCCAACTTGATTGTATGAATCTAATTCAGTAGCAATCTGATGTTCAACTTTGGCTCTTACTTTGTTTTCGTCAAAAGCTGGTTTTGCAGCTAATTGAGTGGTGTCGGCGTGTTGCAGACCAACGGCTAATTGAGTGTAGTCCCAGCTTGCCTTTTTCAGTGGGGCAGTAGCTTTGAGTAAGCCCAGTTGAACGAAGCTGGTTTGAATTTCGCTCGACAGTGTCTCGAAATTTCGGGTGGTGCCTTGGCCAGTGAAGAAAGCCACGTTGCCACTAAAACCAACCCACTGACAGTCAGCCAAAGATGATTCAACATCGGTAGTGGCAGATGGTGAACCAAAGAGTAAGTTAGCTGATTTAGCAATAAGCTGAGTGTATTTTTGGTCTGCTTTGTTGGCTATCAACGAGTCAAAGTGTTCTTGGCCAAGCATTAAGGCATGGGTCAATTTTTGTACATCGCTGGTGTGTTTTTCGAACCAGTCTGCCCGCACTGCATAAGTGTCGGCGATGACGCGGTTAAACATGGCAGATGTAATTAGTGCTTTTGCGCCTTTGACAGATTCACCGCCGCTAGCATTGCCACCGCCAGTCAGTGCTGCTGCGTCTGGGCTAATTACCATCACTGCGTCTAAAGACGAGTCTTGTTCAAAGGCTGTGCGTGGATCAACTACTTTGCCGTTTGTGTCATAGGTAGGGATGGTCAACTCTTTTAACCATTTTATTTTGACATCCTTAGGCTCAAGACCTGCTTTGGCTAGTGCTGTGGTCAGGTAGTCCATGTGTGGGCCGTAGAGCTGGATGCCAATGGTTTTACCTTTCAAATCAGCCAGGCTGTTTATGCCAGGGCGCACAACCAGCACGTCTCCGCCATTACTCCAGGTTAGTTGATAGATTAAGTAGAGGTTGGTGTTGGCTTGCTTGAAGACCTCAGCAGCGGCGTTACACATACCAGCTGTGCAGCGCAGATAGGGAGTTTCGCCTTCAAGCACACCTTTGACTTGCTTGGCAAAATCGTTTTCTACAAATAGTTCAACGTTGAGGCCTTCTTTCTTAAACAGCCCTTCTGAATCGGCATCGATAGTGGCAACGTCGCCTGGCCAGGTAATTAGCGGCAGTTTGATTGGACCATCTTTTACTGGTTTTAGTTTCACACCCTTAAGGGCTTCGGTCAGAGGTTTAAAAGGGATGTAATCAACGTTGTTTCCAGCGGCACCTTTTGGTGCGGCCTGGGCCGTGGCTGAGAGAACGATAGTGGTGAGCAGTGCTACGAGCAAGTTTTTAAAGCTAGCTTTTGATTTCATTCAGTACTCCTGAATTTGTGATTTGAATAAATGGCCTCGCAGTGAAAGTTGAAAGTCAGAGTGACTTCAAGATTCACTTTTGAGAGCCGTTAGATAAACTGCAATGCTGGCCGAAGCCAGAATTGCAGCAAGAACACAAGCAAATGTAATTTCCACTGCAGCAAAATGCAGTGGAACAATGACGGAGTGCTTAGTGTGTTTGTTGATTGAGGTTTTGTTGAGCTTTGAAGAGCGTTGCTGTGATTTATAGGTAGAGCTTCAATCTAGCTATCAGGCCAGTGCCGATACAATCGTCGGTTGTAAAGTGTTGTTTAGCTAGAAGAAATTGCCATGGCTTGGCTGGTGTAAGCAGTGCACTTTGGGGTTTGACCCTTGAGACACTGTTAAATCTAGCGCGAGCCGTCGAACCATAACGGTTGATGGCGCTTCTGGTGAGACAGTGCCAAGTACTCGTACTGTAGCGGCAATCTTAAGCAGCAAGAAGCTGTTCAAGGCGTTGCCACATTGGCTGAAGTTCGAGGTCGTCAGCCTGATAGAGCGCTGCTTTGAATGCAACCTGCTCATGCTGGTATTGGTTGTACTTCTTCTGATTGTTACGGCGGCTCATGATGACGTTGGCGAGACGGTCGCAAAGCTTGACGATCACAGCCACGCGGTTAGCGGCAATCTTCGGCAAGGTCTTTGCTTTCTTCTCGTCGCGGGTAGCACCGTCTTCGTCTTTCAGGGCATAGGCCGCCGCCACAGCTTCTGGGGGGAAGCCTGCGGCAAGCAGCGTAGTGATTGACTGATTGGGGCAGTCTTCGAGCACATCATGAAGCCAGCAAACCATGATGACCAGCTCGTCGGTAAAACCGAAACGAACTGCAAGTTTAGCGACCGCTGCGAGGTGAACGCTATAGGGCTTTCTGCCGTACTTCTGATTACCGTGGGCTTGAATACACCATAGTGCATACCAAGGAAGTTGCTGGTTATTTTTGATTGGGGTTTTCATGGGAGTTTCCTTTAGCCGCAACGGTCTCCTGCGGGTGGAGGAGAACGTCCCATGTAGTTCTAGCTATGGGAGTTCTCTACGAAAAAACGAAATTAGTTTGTGTGAACATATCGAGAATTTCTCCAAGTTAGTTCGCAGTTATTGGTTCTTACCAGGGTTCGACAATAGCGTTCGATTCAATGCCCCAGCGCTCAATTTGATTGTGAGCAAAACTGAGTGGTGCAGAGCTCGAATTTGACTTTTCATGGCTGCCGATAGATTGGCTTAAGAACTGCGCTATGAATGTGTTTATTGTCTCAACTGTTAGATAAGGAACATTGATTGTGGCATCTAGACCAATGCCGCAGGCAAAATCGTAGCGCAGGCTGATTTGCTCATGTACAACGATGCTGCCAGAGTTGGCGATTCTCACTTCTTCGGCTTCAATCCAGTCATAGCGACTTAAGCCGTCAAATTCTGCCTCTGCTCTCTCTGGCTCTAGTTCTGATGTCCAGAGACCTGATTCACTGTCGAAGTAAGTATTGTCGACTAAGTTGCTATGGTAAGGGAGCAATTTTTCAGCTGCTTCCCATGCGGCCTCATGAACTGCTTCTACATAGGCACAGCGAGCTGTTTCTAGCGTGCAGTTGTAAAACGTGAGCGGTTCTTTACCAAGAAAGTAGCAGTCAATCCAGCCGTTCTCACCATGAATGTGGTCTTGGCTATAGAAAAGACCGCCAAGCACTGGTTGGGCCCGTCTGATTTGATTCTTGATGTTGATGTAAGTGAGCTTGCGGCGGCGTCTGGATTGTTCGCCGAAAGGTTTGTGCTTTTTGTGATGACGAGCCATTTTGCTCCTTGATTGGATAATTTATATGATTGAGTGCCACCAAGTCCGTTTGGTAGCACGTTGTTATCAGGTTGTTGTCAGATTGTGTTGCTTCGAGAAGCTAGCTTGAGCCTAGTCTTTGCTCTCAGCGATGAAACGCATTAACGACAACCAGAAGTTGACGAAGTCTAGGTAGATGTTCATTGTGATCATTACCGCATTGAAGTCGTTGTTTTCAGAACGAGAAAGACGGAAGAAGTCAAAGACAAAGTAGCCAGCAAAAATCACCATACCTGCCAGTGAATAGAGCAGGTTAAATGAATGACCAAAGCCTGTGAACATCCCAATGATGCCGACAATAATCAAGCCCAGTAAGCCGACGAAGAGCCATTTACCCCAGGCGCTAAAATCGCGTCCAGAGAAAGCCCCCCAGCAGCCGAGAACAGCCATGATTGCCGCTGTACCCATAAATGAGAAGGTGACAGTCTGCCAGCCAATGGTGGCGGCATATATGTTTACGGCAGGGCCAATGGCTAGACCATTGACGAAGGTCCAGATGGCTAGGCCGGCAACGCCAAGGGCTGGTGAGGTAGCGGCTAAGGCAGCTACACCAAATATGCCGACAATCAGCAGAACGAACAGACCGAGTAGAACCCAACCTGATGTAATGCCGAGGCCCATGTATGTGCCGATTGAACTGATTACCAGTGAGCCAGATAGAAGCATCATCACTTTGGCCATGAGGCTGCTGCTGTCGGTAGTTTCTTTAGTGTTGCGTGAGGCGTAAGTGTTCATAAATTCTCCGGGGAATTTGTGTTTGAGTTGAGTTTGTCGCCTGTTTTGGCTGGCAAATTTTTGTTTTGCATGTGCTCTTGCAGGTGACCTTGTACTTGACCTTTGACGTGCTGGTAGCTCGAGACCAGCAAGCATGTCTAGGTCACGATTGACAGAATTCGCACTGGTGGTACCTGGTCGATAGCGATTTCGGTGACTGTCTCAGCGGCACCTTCCTCAGCTAGTTCGCCAACCCACTTCTTGAACTTTTCTTTGAAGGACATAGGTTTACGATTGAAATTTGGATGAGCTTCTAAGCCGAAGTTTTTGCTGCGGCTAGAAGGTGAATGCCTTTGAGTGTTAGGCTGGGGTCGACAATGTCGAATACTTTCTTGCTAGATTTACTGGCAGCCGATATTGCTTCGCTCCAGCCCCCAGTGGCAATTGTTAGCGCTTTCTTGCCAAGCTGTTCTTTGGCTAGTGCTTGCCACTCACGAATTAGCCCAATATGGCCAGCAAAGACACCGTTGCGCATGTGCGTTTCGGTGTCATAGCCTAGTTCAAGGGTTTGGCCAGCCATATCGAGCAGAGGCAAAAGGGCCGTTTGTTGATGTAGTGCCGCAAGGGTGAGGCCTAGGCCTGGTGCAATGAAGCCGCCCTCGACATGACCGTTGGCTGAAATAGCGAGCATTGTTGTCGCTGTGCCTAGTCCTATCACTATCACTGGTCGACGCCCTTTACCGTGAATCTTCCAGGCGGCTGCCGCATCGGCAACTCTGTCGGCTCCCATAGTCGAGGCCATTCCGGTGAGAAAAGGTTGCTCAGCGGCGCTTATAGAAATAACCCCATGGTTGCTCAGCAATGAGCGGAGAGTGGCTTCTGCTGCTGGCACCACTGAAGATATGGCAATAGGACACTTTCTTTTGTCAATTATAGCGGCGGTTGAATGTGCGATTTCAGCAGTGGGAAAGCAGTGCCGCTCTATCAAGACACCGTCAGCAAAGTAACCATATTTAGTGTTGCTATTGCCGATATCTATGGCGAGTAACTCTTTCATGATGTTTCCGTTGCTAATGGTTGTTAAGATTGAGGGGGTGGAACGATAGGCATTTCGAATATGTCAAAGGCTTGCTGCGCATCTTTCGGGCTGAAGTGTATGGACATACCACGGTTGCCTATGCGGATACTGTCGTCTGTAATGTGGTCGACAGGGTGGTGGCGTCCCGCTTGAAATTCAGAAAGTTGGGCCATCAATGCTTCATCGCTGATTGTACAGTTTCTTTTTAGCACAGCGTAGAGTGCAGTTTCGCTCTTCTTAACTTGGAGCTTGTCACGTGTTTGTTGCCGAGTGGCTTTGAGCTTGGCAAGTGCAGCTTCTGCTTTAAGCACGGCAGTTTCTCTGCTGAGCAGTTCACTGAAGAGCTCCAGTGCTTGTTGATGCTTGCCGCAGAAAATTTTGTCTGTTGATATTCTCTCGATAAAATCGCCGGTGGTGACGTAGTTGAAAATTTCATTCAGTGATGCCATTGAGGGCTCGTTGACGTATAAGACGGCGCCTTCGGCTTGCTCTATTAAGGCCGTGGCTAGTTCTAATAGTTGCAACAGCACTTGTCTGAGTGAGTCAATTACTGTTTCGTCGATATTGGCGCGGCGAAAACCAGCCTGCTGTTTGTAGCAATTGGCGATCAGTGCTTGGGCAATATCGCATTGAGCAATGTGAGCACCTAGTTGTTCGGCTATTGCTGCTGCACTGTTGTTTGGCACTGTTCTGACAGTTTCTATGCCTGTTTGGTTTGAAGTCATACGATTATTCCAATTGAAAAGTTGTTAGTAGTTACCAGTGGCACCCTTGATTGCAGGGTAGTCTCCTGGCGGCGTTGCTGAATCCGCGAATTGCTTAGTCAGTTCACAGCTAAGTCAGTTCACAGCTAGGTCAATAGCTAAGACACCACGTTCTGTGCAATCAGCTGATGCTCGTTTAGATAGCCTTTGTTAAGTGCTTTTACTAGAGAGGTCATGGTTGTCGAAGCAAGTTTACCGAAATCATTTCTCAAGTCATTGGCGATGACTACAGCCGGTCTGGGCTGGTGTGGATCATTTGAGCGGGCACAATCGTAGGAAGAGATTGCATCTTGACGTATCATGAAATACCAAGATAGACTAGATTAAGTTAGAAATCGGTATAAGTTGAGGTGTCTCATGTCTACTGGACGAGAGAAATTTGCCACACAAGTCAATTCTGAAATACTGACGACGCTACGTGCTCTAGCTCGAACAGAGGGGCGACAGTTGCAAGCGCTCGTTGACGAGGCTTTAGCTGATTTAATCGAGAAGCGCAAAAATAACAAGCCTCGCCCCCATGTAATTGGCGCTTATCTGGGTAGCCACGAGAAATACAGCGAATTGTATAAAAAACTCGCTAAATGACTGATTATCTTACATTGGTAGAAGTTTTAGCCATTCATGCTGATCAAATTGAGCGCTATGGTGGCTTGCCAGGGGTTCGTGACTTCGGGCTTCTTGAGTCGGCTTTATATCGACCGCAGACTGGCTACTACGCTGATATTATTGAGGAAGCTTGTGCGCTGTGGGAGAGTCTAGCTCAAACCCATCCTTTTGTTGATGGCAATAAGCGCACCGCCTTTGCAGCGACTTACACATTTCTCTCTATCAATGGTGTTTCGTTTACAGCCGCTGCTGAAGAAACCTATATTTTTATCTTCGACTTATATAAAAGGGAAGCCTTCAATTTTGCAGATATTGTGCCTTGGCTGCGCAGTCATGTCGTGATAAACAGCTAACTGATCACTTGAATGTTTTCGCCATCGAAGCCAATGTCAATTTGTTCGATGATTTTGCGCGATTTGATACCGAGCATGTTTTGCCAGCGCCAGTTGCTACGAATAGCGACTATCTTTTCTCCAGCAGAAATTGCAGCTAGGATTATCGGGTCTCGTCCATCAATGCTGTGAAAGACTTTGGCGTTGCCAACGTCATAAGTGAGATAATCTGCGCTGCCTCTGCCAGCATTTATAAGAACCAGTGCCTTAGTCTGATCAGCTGTGTCTTCTGAATGTTCAGGAATCAGGCAGACTCGACCTTCTTTAATTTCTATAGAGGCACGCTTCAAAATTGAACTATATCCTGGTTTACCTAGCTCAAAGCAATGAGGTATTTGCTTGACCGTGGCATCAACCAGGGCATTAATAGTGTCAGGCCATGGAGCCAAGCGTAGACAAGTGACCATGTAAGAGCCCCTGTCTTCAAGAAATAATCCTTGATTAGCTGTCGGCAAATTCTCCACATCGACATTGCCACTAAGCAATGGTATTGCCAGTGGTGAGCCCAGTGATGCTAGAATACCCCCAGCCAGCCACGTTGCCATGTTGGGGTGATGCTTATTGCAAGCTACTCTAAAACATTTCATAATATCCTCATTAAAAAGTAGCCGGTGCCAAGCTTTTTTCCTTAATTCTTGGTAGCGGCTGGTTGAAAGTTTGAGAACGCCAGATTGTTTCTAGCGGTTCAGGTTTGGTGCTTCGCTACTTGTTTGTTTTGCTCAGCCTCGCACTACGACGAGTACTAAGAGCGCTTAGAGTGGCGATTGTACAGACGGTAAACAGAAAGAGAACCCAGAGCGAATCAGGTAACTCTCGGTGGAACCACCATGCTGACATTGTGACAATCATCACTGTAGCTCCAACTGCTATCATGCGGGCTTTGTAAATTGAATCAAGTAATAGCACTTGACCCAGTATGGCAATCAGTAGAAGCGAGCCAGAACCAGCAGCAGGAGCTACATAAGACCAAATGAGCAGGCAAATCATAAAGACTGCGCTGCCGATAATAGTCTTTGCTTGAGTAGAAAGGAAGCGATTTTCTGTCGAGATTGTCATGAGCTGTTCCTCAAAAAAAGTTACTGGCATTCTTTATGGAACGCCGGTAGTTACTCAAAATGACGGCTCTGAGCTAGATTCCTTTTTTTGCTTCCAGACACAGGGCCACGAAATTAAACGTCCTCACATCCAGTGATGACTGGCGATGCAGACCTAGACTTTTACGTTCTATCCAGCTCTCGTATCTCTTCTTCAGAAGGAGCAATGGTTTCAATGAATTCGATCGTTTCAGGGTTGTTGATATTGACAAAGAACAATACTTCGTCACCTACCGCAACCTGTGAGGCATTGATCAATAAGAAGGCGAGATAGTTAGACTCTGCTCCTGCTGTATAAAACACTTCTGTTTTGTTGTCACTATTACAATCGCGTTGAATTGTAAATACGAATCGGCTGATGCCATTGGCGTTGTAGCTTCCCGCTCTTCTAACAGTTCCAGTTAATGAAACTGCAGATGTGAAAGACTCGAACTGCTGTCTGGCTTCGAGGTTTCTTTGTGCATATCGGTTTGTTTGCATAATGCTTCTCAAACAAAATTGCTCAGTGCTAGAACTCCTTGTTCTTAGCACTGAGCTTAAATAGGCTCTCGCAGACTGCGAGCAGGTTGATATGTCTATCTGCTATTGAGCAGGATAGATATTTGTGCGATTTGCAGCATGCTCAGCGAGCAGGTCACAGGGCACGAAGTTTTTGCGCCATGACTGACCGGGCAGTTCGGCACCAGTAGCAATGTTGCGGCTCAGGTCAGAGAAGGTTTTTACGCCTTGTTGGTCGATCAAACGCAAGGGGCCACCCAGAGAAGCGGTGAAGCCGGTGCTGATGACAAAAGCTAGGTCGATCAAGAACGGGTCTGAGACAACGCCGGCTTCTAACACTCTGACGGCCTCGTTTTGAAGCGTGCCGATTAATAGTTTGACGATGGCTTCTTCGGCCATTGGTGTATTGCCCAAGTTGTGAGCTTCTGCCATGCTGCGATAAGGAGCACCCAAGACCGGCTTGCGTGTTTTTGCGTCTTTGACGGTTTTGCCATCTTCCCAGACATAAAAACCATAGCTGCCTTTGCGACCCAAGAAGCCTTGCTCAACCAACTTACCTACTAGGTCAAGCGTTGGTAAAGCTAAGCGCTCTCCGTGGGCGCTAGAAAGCGTTTTGGCGACGCTGGCTACTACGTCTAAGCCAACATAGTCCATAAGCTCTACGGGGCCCATAGGCATGCCGAAGTTCAAGATTGCTTTGTCTAGTGCCGCAGGTGCCACACCCATTGCCAGCAAATGAGCTGTCATGGCTAAGTATGGCCCCAGGATGGCATTGACGATAAAGCCCGGGTAGTTTTTGCAGGGCAGTGGAATTTTGCCCAAAGCGCTAACCAAACTTATGGCTGTTGCCATAGTTTCAGCCGATGTTGATGAAGTACCCGGAATTTCAACACCAGCCATTTGTGAGACAGGGTTGAAGAAGTGCAAACCACTGAAGTTGGCATCATTGACTACACCTGTTTTCAGCACCTCTAAGTCGCGTGCTGAGGTGTTTGAGAACAAGAACCACGGTGTTTGTTTGCTGCGGGTCGCCATGACTTCATCAACTTGCTTGTAAGTAGCAAATTTGATTTCGTCTTTTTCAGGCACAGCTTCGATGATGGCGTCGCAGTCAACCAGTGCGTTGTACGAAGTTGATAGGGTTAACTTGGTCAGTTTGGCAGAAGCGGCTGCACTATTAAACTTTCCTGCTTTGACCCTAGCTGCTACCAGTTTTTCGATGTTGGCTTTGGCTTTGGCTAAGAATTCATCTTTGATGTCGATGACAACCACTTGTTCAAATTGCTCTGAACAGATTGCTTCGAAGGCAATTTCTGCCCCCATGATGCCTGAGCCAATCACACCAAGGGAAACGACTTGAGCTGGAGCTGTGGCACCGGCTAACTTTTTAGCCTTGCCGCGATCAAGAAAGATGCTGACCAGATTGGCTGACTCAGTAGATTGCGCTTGTTTGGCAAAATAGACTGATTCTAGCTCTAGTGCTTTTTGCAATGGCATGGTCAGTGCCCGCATAGTGACAAATGCTGCTTGTCCTGGTGCGCTATAGCCTTTGGCTTTCTTTTTGATCTGGGCCAATACTTGTTTGCTGGCAAACCCGTGGGTTTTGGAGCTTACAAAGCGACGTAGGCCGGAGAAGCGATCTGCTTTGAAGGGTTCGTTGACGTTTAAGATAGCGCTTACCAGCTTTTCACCGAAGGGAACTTTCTTCTTGGCTGGTTTGCTAGCTTTTTGAGGAGTGTAGACTTTGCCCTCGACAGTAGCAACAGCATGTGCGCCCGCCATGTTAGCTACTTCTACGAATGTTTCGTGTACGGTGAATGCTAGCGGTCTTTGGCCCAGAGCAATTGCCTCAGCTGTATCAATCAGTTTGACTTGAGCGACAACTTCGTCTACCAAGCCGCTTTGCCAGGCTTCTTTGGCACTAGCGTCTGAGCCTGTAGTAATCATTGTGATGGCTTTGACTGTGTCAATTAGCCGTGGCAATAAGACACAGCCACCAAAGCCTGGAAAGATACCAAGCCTTACTTCAGGAAGCGCTAGAGCCACTTCTGGGCTGTCACTGGCAATGCGATTTGTGCACCACAGGGCCAGCTCTAGACCACCGCCTTTGCAGGCGCCGTCGATGGCCGCTATGGTAGGCACGCCAAGGCAGCGTAACTTAGCGAGAATGCGTTTAGCATTCATGGTTACCTGGTAAATTTTGTCTTCGCTGTCGCTCTGCATCTGGCTGATTTCGTTAATATCGGCACCAGCGATGAATACACCTTTTTTTGCCGAAGCAATAATCAGACCTTTTAAGGTCGGGTCGTTAGCCAGGCGATCAAGAATGCCATCAAGCTCGCGCAAGACAGCCATACTTAGAACATTTACTTTTGGTACGTCCAGCCATAAGACTTTTACACCAGATGGTTTGGTTTCGAGACGGAAGAATTGTCCGTTCTTGTGATTTACAGTACTCATTTGCTTTCTCCTTTTGTGTAAGGTTTAACCAAGGCAGCACCAGCCATGCCACCACCCACGCAGAGTGAAGCAACGGCAAGTTTTCCGCCTTTTAAAGCTAATTGCCAGGCTGCTGCACCGATGATGCGAGCACCGGTCATGCCTAGCGGATGACTGAGTGAAATGCCGCCACCATTTTCGTTGACTTTATTTGGGTCAATGCCTAAGCATTTCATCACGGATAGAACTTGATGACTGAAAGCTTCGTTCAGTTCCCAGTAGTCAATTTGGTCTACTGTCAAGCCGTTGGCGGCTAACAGTTCTCTCACAGCTTCAACCGGGCCTAGACCCATAGAAACTGCGTCTCTGCCTGTGAAGCAGAAGTCGACGATTTCGGCTAGTGGCTCTAAACCAAGCATCTCAGCCATTTCTACGGTGCACATAACCAGGGCGCAAGCTCCGTCACCCATACCAGAAGCGTTACCGGCAGTAATTAAGCCAGTTCCACCAACGGCAGAGAGTTTGCTCAATGACTTCATATCGGTGACACGCGGATGCTCATCGGTATCGAACACGCCCAAACCAGGTATTACCATTGGGTCAATTTCATGAGCAAGGCGACCGGAGGCAATTGCTGCTAAGGCATTGGCATGCGAGCGGGCGGCGAACTGGTCGGCTTCGCTGCGGCTAATATCAACAAGATTGCCGACAATTTGTGCTGTCTTCATCATGTTTAGCTTGGCCGGGTCTCTGGCTAAATAGGCAGGTCCAAGGCCGCTGTCTGCAAGGCCAAAGAATGGTAGAGGGCCAAAGACTTTGAAGAGTTTGCGCAGGGCTTTGGGAGAGCTTTGTGTCAGCCATTTATTGAGGCCGGTATAGCGTTTGGCCCCATTAACCATTAGGTGCGGTGATGACATTGATTCAACACCGACAGCAATGCCAAGCTCGTTGCGGCCATGAGCTATTTCAGACCAAATCTGAAAGGCGGCGTTCATACCGCTGGCGCACTGCTGATGCACTGTGTAACAGTTGATGCTTTCTGGCAGGCCAGCGTTTTGTAGCGCTACACGAGCCGTGTTTGGCTCATAGTAGCTTTGCACCGCATGGCCAAAGATAACTTGGTCAATCATGCTGAGGTGCTTGATGTTTGCTTTGCGCACTGCGCATTTAAGCACATGGGCACCCATTTCGGCTGGGCTATGGCGATGTAAGGCCCCACCCATTTTGCCAATCGCTGTGCGACTGGTGGCGACCAGAACGACTTTGCGTTTGGTTGAGCCTTTATTGTTGCTGTTGTCTGACGACATGATAATTCTCCGATTGATTAGAAGTGGAAAGTGGTTTTCGCTGCAAAGAAATAGCAGGCAATGTGTTGCTTATCGCCTGCTACAGTGCGCTAAAAGCCCCTTCGCTATTTGTAAGGTTGTTGAATTTCGCCAGCAGGAACACCGTCTAGCTGATGAAACTGTCCAGCCAGTACATAGGTCGCTACTTCATCAAGAGCCTTTTCGTACTGGCTAGAAGTGTGCTTTTCTCCTGCGAGTTTGCAGCGCATTTCTAGGCAAAGCAAATTTAGAGCAGCCACAGTCGCTTGGTCACCGGCTTGGCTGGCAGCGCGAGAGGCGGCAATGGCACAGAACATTGTGGTTATGCTCGCCACTGGTTCATAGATACCTTCTAGCATGGTCAGCTGCTTGTCACCCAAACGTTCTTGATATTTCAAGACGTTAAAGATGAACTGCTTGCGCCATTTGAACCAGGCTTTGTCAGCAAACTTACGGTGGGCTTCGAAGCGGTTATCCAAGCCTTCAAAGGCAAATTTATCACTGGCCTTTGGTGTGGAGCGAATTTGCTTGAGGTACTTGGCCATGTTCACCGTTGCTGCCAAAATTTTCTTGCGGTTTTTCACTAGCTTCCCTGTGTTGGCTAGCAAGTAGCTGCAAGTTTGAGCAAAGTTCTTGGCGTTGAAAACCAGTTTGTTCGGGTCGATACCAGCGTTCTTGAACTCTTGCATCACTGGGCCCAAGTACGGTTCGCCAAAGGCCTTGATTAGTGACTTGACGCAGGCCATGCCCAGCATAGGGTTAGGGCCTTCGTAAACAGAAGTGACTAAGTCGTCAGCTAAATTGTCGCCGATGGTGCTGCCGTGCAAAGTGAAGCGACCGCCGATGGTAAACAGCCCAAGCTCAGTTGAAACTTGACGCAGCCAATCTGTTGCTTTGGTCTTAGCAATCATTGAGCTGACATCGCCTTGATAGCCAGCGTCAATCAAACTGGATGACCAGTCGACCAAGGCGTCGGCACCGGCGATGTAGGCGGCTTGTAGAGCGAGGTTGTAGCGGATGTATTGACGATCTTTTAGGAGGACACCGAAAGTATCGCGGTAGTTTACCCACTGTACGCACATGGCCAATATTCTCCGCATTCTTGCTGCACCAGTGGTGGCTACAGCAAATCTGCCTTCGTCTAAGTCGTGGAAGATGATGGCTAGGCCATCGCCTTCTAACAAGTTAGCTTTGGGTACACGCAGGCCGTTGAACTTCAGACCTTTGTTGTGAATGTAGCGCAGGGCGTGGATGCCGTAGTTATTGATAGAGAACACATCGCTGTCTTCTTCTGGCAAGGTGGTGATAAGCACTCTCAGTTTGCCTTCAATCAGAAGTAACAGTGCAATTTCGTGACCATACCAAGCGTTTGAGATGAATAACTTCTCGCCGTAAACGACAATGTCATCACCGTCGACAACGCCATGAGTGGCTGCTTTGGTGATGTTGCAACCGACTGATGGTTCGGTGCCACCAAAGCCCGAACGCACATAACCGGCGGCTAGCGGGCGCAGTAAGCGTTCTTTTTGCTCCGCTGTGCCTTTCCAGATTAACGGGCCTGCTGTGCCGATTAAACGTTCAATTGAGAGCAGTCCGCCAATTATTTCGGCTACCGTGGCACCCATTTTTGTCATGGTGCGACCTAAGAAGAACTTCGAAGCTCCTGTGCCACCGTACTCTTTGGGAATCGGTAGACCCCAGTAACCAGCTTCGGCTAGTTCGGCAATTAATACCGGGTTGACTTTGCCGTCTTCCCCAAATACTGTACCAGCGTCTCTGTGCCTTTTTCCCACTTCGATGCTAGCCATTAGTGCGGCCGCAGCTTCTGAGTCGGTTAGTTCAGTCTTGTTTGCCTGACAGGCAAAGAGACGCAGGTCAACGCTTGGAGCCAGCAGCGCTTGTTGCAGCACACCTGGTTTTGCGCGACCGCTGTCGGCGTGAATCTGAGCTTGGTCTATAGTGACGACACTGCCGACTTCTTCTGCGCTTTTGCCAGCTTTTTCCATCGAGTCTTTAATCAGATCGATGTCACCAGCACTATTAGCGCCGACCCCAGGGTTAACCTTCTTTGTGGAGGCTGTGGGATTTGAATTTTTGTCTTTTGTAGACATGATTGCTGTCCTTTAAATTGTTGTTGATAGGCGCACTGAAGAAAGAGCAGAGAGTTGTCTAGACTTAAGACTCTGCCTTTCTTTTGCTGTGCGGATTGAGACCTATTTGAGGTCCTCGATTTTTACTTTCAGCAAAACTGCAGCTTTGCCTTTGCCGTAAAAATTGTTGAATCGTGCTGCTTCTTCAAACCCGCGGGCGGCATAAAAGTTTTGAGCCCCTTTGTCGTTGACGCTGACGTGTAGGCGGATGAATTCTTTGCCTTGCGTGAGTAGAGCTTTGGCGGCTTCTTTAATGAGCAAACTGCCAATGCCTAAGCCTCGGTGTGAGCCACGCACGGCTATGTAACTTACATAGCCGCCCTCGGGTCTGAGTTTGTAAATGATGAAAGCGACTACGATACCGTTGAGCTTTGCCGCAAGGGCATAATTGTCGTCTTCGGGACTGAGCTGTTGATACCATTCATCTGTGAATGGCGCGCTCAGGCTCTGGTTGTTTATTTCAAGAATGCCTGGCTCGTCTTCTTTAGTCGGAGCGGCAATCTGTACTGAAATATTTGTTCGACACTGATTGTTCATTTGCTCCTCCATCTTATAGAATTTAGATCATTACAGGCACTGCTGCCATTAGACCGATTGCTGTCATAAACAAGGCAATTGGTAAGCTTGCAATTGCGGCCCAGCGTCCACTTTTAACACTGATAAGCGATGGCATCAGTTTGCTACTCATTACTAGGGCAGCTGTTGTTGCTACCAGGTTAGTGGCTAATTCATTGATGGCATATTGCCCTGGGCTGGCAACTGCGAGTTCTAAGTTCAGTGGTATTCCAGCTATGCTCATGGCAAACATTGTGGCAATGCCGAGAGCGCAGATCAGCATCAGTATGCTGAGGGAAGCAACCAATGCTGGTGGCACCAGTGAGAGTGAAAACTCGCTAACCGTGACGTTGCCTTTGGTGATTTTAGGCGCAATACATGTTAGCGACAGCCATACCAGGCCGATTGTTGCAATTAAAGTAGACATAAAAACCTCCAGCTAAATCTATGATTAGCTTGTAAAAAAGATGTTTAGACCCCGAGTTAAGGCAAGGGGCGTTTTCGGCCTTTGGGCTTGACTAGCTTGGCATTTTCTGGACCCCATATTTGCGCTGGCGGTTCGTCGAAATAGTGACGGTAAGATTGCAGCGTTTTCTGGTATTGGGCTTGAAATATATGCTCTTCGCTAGCCAGGCCTGAGCCCGGATTGTGGTGAATCAAACAGCCTAATATTCCGATACACATCTCATCCCAATACGAATTACTATAGATGAGATGTAAGTGCCAAACTTCGTCAGTGACAAAAGAAGGCGTTACTTTGTGACCGGCAAAGGCTGCTAAGAAAATGAAGCGTTTGTACTCTTCGATTGCTCGTGCTGTAAATTCGCTGGTCCAATCTTGCTCTTCTTCTAAGCGGTGTGAGAACGGATAGGGCGCATTTGGTTCGTCTAAAGAAAATTCCTGTAGAAGTTTCCATATTGCCAGAGGATCAGTTGTTTTTGTTTTTTTGTGGAACTTCCAAAATCTAAACATGATTGCCACTCTAGTCAGTGCCTTAGCTGCCGCAACCACCGCCACCGCCGCAACCACCACCGCCGCCACAACTACTACCGCCGCCGCAGCTGCTGCCACTGCTGCAACTACTAGGTGTTGAGCAGGAAGAGCCGCCGCTAGGTGTGGTGGTTGAGTCGCTGATGACAGCAGGAACAATTGTTGATGAATCGCTGCTGCTGGTATTGTCTGTACTTTTGCGCGGCTCTTCAGGTTTCTTTCTCAACTGTTCAGCTAAGATGAAACCACCAGCGGCAGCAGCAGTAGCTGTTAATACGTCATTGTTTGAACCGGAAGTGGCGTCGTTGTTTTTGCTTCTGTTGCTTTTGTCAGTTCTTAAACGACTTTCGAACTCAGATCGTGATGATGGGCTTTTTCTGCTGTTTCTACCGCTGAAGATGGCGAAGAGGAGGATGCCGAGTAAGAGTAAAAGACCCATACCGACAATTGCGAATATGTTCATAGTTTGTACCGCCGTTTCGTTATTAGTTTCTGGACTGGTTGCGGGCTCAACTATAGGGCTAGTGTCAGGCTTAGCTTCTGGCTTAGGTTCTGAATTAGCTTCTGTGGCTGCTGCTACCAGGGTGTTTATTTGCTCTGCTATGCTCAGCGGTACACGTGCTGGGCTAGTGCTCAGGTACTGATTTTTTGCTGTGAAAACTGGGCCAGTTGGGTCATTCATCGTATCTCGATTGATACCGATGCCGTTGAGGTAGCTACCGGCTCTAACGCCAATAGTAAGCAATGGTCCGTCTTTCGGCGCGGTCATCAGAATTACTAGTGCCCTTGATTCGTTGAAGCTTGCATTGTTGTTCCAGCTCTCCCAAAGTCTACGCACTAAGGCTGGGCCTTTGTTTTCATCACTAAGTTTGCTGCCAGCATTGCGGGTGACGACTACATAAATTTGCAGGTCATGAACGCTATCGAGGCTTTTCAGCTCCTCGGTGTAACCGGATGCATTGAAAAGGGTGACTTCTTCTGCTGGTAGAGTTGGCGCCAGATAGACAGACGTTCCTTCTTTGAAAGATGGTAGCCAGCTATCTTGGGCGAAAGAGGGAGCAGCTATTGCCAGCAATAATAGTGAAAGTATTGCTGTGGTGCACTTGCAGTGTTTCATATGTGTTCCGTGATTGCTTGTAGTTTGGGTGTGTTGATTAGCTTTCGTTGGCTGGTCGTTTGGCGTGCTTCCAGGGTGTTGTCACCCACGCGCATATGGCGGCGGCTGCTAGTATCCAAAGCCAGAAACCACCCGATAAGAATGCAAACCAAAGTAGAAGAGCTAGACAAAGCCATAGGCTTATGAAAGACCAGGCACCAAGGCCTTGATAGCTTTCGACTCCAGCGGCTTTCCAGCCGGTGTTTAGAATCAGCGTGAAAATTATCAGGCCAGCGGTAAACATAAGCACTGGGGTGGTGCGAGAGGTAGCAAGTATCACTACAACAGACGTGCAAGCCGCCACTGCTAAAGTTAGGATAGTATTTTCTTTGTTCATGAGTAATCTCCATATTTAAAAGTGTTTCTATAAGCTGATTGCCAGTCAATGCGAATGTCGAGCAGCTCGTTTCTGGTGCCGACATCGTGTATTTTTTCGTCGGCGTAAGCGGTGATAGGGCGCAAGGCATATTGAATACTGACTTTGTCGCCAACCGCTACTAGGGGCAGTTCGGTCAGGTTTATCCCTGAGAATGTAATGATCTCAAAGGCGTTTTTAATGCCTTTGTCGAAAATCTTTAACGCCAGGTGATAGCTGGTTGACTTATCGAGTAGCGATTGAGCAATGGCTACTACTGTTCCATCGGCTTCTAAAATAGGGGATGTGTGTTGTTGGTCTTTGTTCATAGATTCTCCTGAAACAGTAGGTCCGATATTTTTGTAATGAAGTTGCGCACCACCAAAGGGGTGCGCAACAAGAGTAGTGGCTGCTTTTAGCCTTAGGACTCTAGTCGAATAGCTTGACGATTTCTTCGGCGACATCGTACTTGAAGAGTACATAAATGACGCCAAATATAGCCAGTGGGGCTTGAACTACAAAGCAGATTACACCCAAGATTGGATGTGCTAGAAATGCTCGCCAAAGGCCGACAAACCAGAAGTAGACGACGAGTAGAACGATAATGCAATACATTACTGTGACTGCGGTAAGCATAGATTCCTCCTTCGTTTAAATTTCTTGCAGCTGACAAGCGAAGGTGTAGACCCTTTAGTTAGCCGACCTTGACAGTGACGCGATTGGTTAATAGCCAGTTGATGGCGAAGATGCAGAGACCACCGACGGTGGCAGACTCCCAGCTGATTACAGTGAGATAGCTGGGGAACCAAGTGGCCATCAGCTGTAGTTGCAGAACGGGAATGAAGATCTGGAAAACATAGATTATGAGTAAGCCAAGCCCCAAGGTGCCGACGACGAATAGCTGTAGCATTATGTTTAGAAACCAGCCAGCTACGGCGAAGAGAAAGCCGCAGATAATGCCTTCAGGGACGAAGCTGCCGTGCATCTGAATGCCTGGCGCAATTGCCGGAAAAACGAAGCTGAAGAGAACGGCTGAGAGGAGTACGTGTGCAATGAATTTCATATAGTGATGCCTGTCTGGTTTTGATTTATGTTTTGATTTAAGGGTTGGGGATTGCGCTAACCGTGACTGCGGCGCAGACACTACCTTCCCCGTCCTGTAAAAGGCTCAAGCCATCGTCAGCGACGATGTAGCCTCGTGTTGTTAGTTCGGTGGCTAGTGTGTCGTTGAGCCGGGTTGGCGAGAGTGTGAGGCTGCTGCTATCTGAGTTTTTAGCTGTGCCAGTCTTGATGGTTATGTCCGCTGACACGCCGTTTGTCTCATTGTCCGATAGCGAGACATTGGTAATTGCATATCCAGCTCTCTTGCCTGAAGCCTTGACTAGCTCTTGTAATTCTTCATTGGCGAAGAAGATGCTTACAGGGGCAGGAAATGAAACAATGCCTGATTGAGTTGGTGGCACTGCTGGCCCATTTTTGTCTGTCTGTTCTGCTTCATCGGCCGATGAAGCGGTCGCTGTAACTGTTGAATAGGCCATGTCTTCGTCTTTGCTGTTGCTGAAGACCAGGCTATTCAAAGCCAGGGGAGAGCCTTCATCACTTGCTGCTTGATAGACGGCCGTAGTGATTAGCTCGTGAGTTAAATTGACCGTAGTAGATTTCTTGTCAAACAACTCTGAACCGACACCTGGGCGCATAAACAGATAGCCTGATACTTGGCCATCGTCGTCGCAGTTGATAGTGATGCATTCAAATCTGGCTTCGCCATTGCTCCACTTTTTTAGAGAGAGGTTCAGTAAGCGTGTGAGATCGTCACGGCTAAAGTTGTGTTGCACTTGGAACATAGTTTCTCCGTGGTTATTAAGCAAATAGGTCTGTAATTTGCTTAGTTCTCTGAGGTGAAGGCGTGAATGCCAAAATAGAAAACTTGTTGAGTAACAACAAAGGCCAATTGCCACCAGGTAACATTTTCCATCAAACTTACTGTCGGTCCGGGGATTGCAGCAAAGATAGTGGCAGCTAACCCACAGGCGATAGCGATAGCAATAGCCCATATAACTATGTGAATTTCGATTTCTCCGTTAATGCTACAGTGTGCTAGTGAGAAGTAGGTGAGCATGGCAATAGCCAACAACGCTGCGATTGGCATGCCAATGTGTTGTGGTAACAGCTGAGTGGCTGCGGCAACAAAAGCTATGCCTGCTATGTAAGCTGGAACAACGAGATGTACTTTGTTTACGGTCATGGTTTTTCTCTCAAAAATTTTTGATAAACAATGGCAAGGGCAACGCCTCTTTATTGGCGCTGCTCTTGCTGGTTAGGGTTTTCTAGTAAGAGTTTTTGCTTGCCAACTGGTTCGCGTCAGTAGTTCTTACTTCTTGTCGCAGAGTTGATCGAACGGTGTTTTGCCATGACCAGTATCGCTCAGGCGACCATGCCATTTTGAGCGTGCCAGGTAGCACAAGAGTTCAGGGTTTTTCGCTAGTTGCTCTGCTTTTTGAGTCATAGCTTGCGATTCAGCTTCGGCATTGAGCCTGATGTTGTTTGCCTCAGCTTCGGCATTACGCGTAATTTTCGCTGCTTCGCCTAAGGCCCCTTGAACTTGTGTTTTTCTCTTCGAATCGGCGCGGTCGAGTTCTTGTGACCGAACAGCTTTGTTTTGTAGTGCGTCTTCGAAGATTTTGGTAAAGTGGGCAGCGGTTAACTGGATACCTTGAATTTCAATCAAACGAGTATAGCCGCGTGTTTTGGCTGATACGTCTACCCAGTGTTGCAGCGCTAGCGCCATGTCCTGTTTGTTGTAGGTTTTTGGTTGGTACAGTTAAGTACCGGTTGAAAGCTTTGATTGGCCATTAGGCAGACCTTTACGGTCTATCCCTTATGGCCAATCTGTTGCGTCACTTATTTGCCAAAGCGTTCCATAAGCCATTTGGTTGCCCAGGCCCATGGCAAGACGGTGAATACCAAAGCAACATGCACCCACTTAGTGGCTTGTAAGGCACTAGAGCAGGCGTAAAAAAAGGCGAAGACTGAATTGATGCCTTGGCCGACAAACTGGTCGTAAAAGACCGGAAAAATCTGCCTGGCTCCTAAATAGGTAGCCGCCAGGTAGAATGGGATAAAGGCATAGATACTTAAGTACTTAATTATTTCTTTGTCCATGATTGTATTTTCTCGTGAAGCAGCCAGAGACTAAAAACTCCTTGTTTTAGCTCTGGTAAAAAGCAATGACACCGCGTCCTATTGGTGTTGTCGGTTTTACTGGCCGGCCATAGCTGCCAATCTGTCGCTATCACGTTTGTCGTGCTCAGCTTTTACTTCGATGCTGCGTTGCACTTTTGCTTCTTGAGCCGCAGCGGTTTTGCTTTCTTCTATGGTTTCAGCTATGGCTTCTTTGCCATGTTCCAAGACTTCAATAGCTTTTGCTAATTGGGTGTCTGGGCCCACAGTCGGATTGTCAAAATAAGCATCTGACTGTTCCACCTCAAAGTCAGGAATCAGTGCTACACCAAGAGGTACACCACCAGGTAAAAAGCGCAGAGTAGTAATTTTTACTGCTGCACCAAAGTCGATAGGGGTGAAAGCTTGGCCTACTTCTTTGCCATAGCTTGGTTTGCCCACCAGAACCGCTAAATCATTGGCTCTAAGCATACCGGCTAATATTTCAGAAGAACTGGCGCTCTTTTCGTTGATTAAGACCACGATAGGAATGTTAGGCACAACCCGAAAAACGCGGGGGGTGGCTTTACTTTTGACAATAGCGTCGTGTTCTACCAGCTCTTGTACATACTTGTCGCCATCAATTCTTTGTCTGACTTCTAGGTTGCGACCTTCAGAGTTCATCTGAATGGTAATTGTAGGACCGCTTGCCATGATGGTTTGGCCCATGTCTAGGGTCGCTTCCATGACGCCGCCACCGTTGTTGCGAAAGTCAATAATCAAGCCTTTGATAGCGCAGTCTTCTGGATTGTATGACTTTACTACTTCAAGAACAGCATTTGTTTCGTAGGGCAGTGCCTTGCCTGTGCACGCCAAGTAAAGGGCGTCGCTTAGCTCGGTAGCTACAGTTTTGCTAAAACTCGTTACTTTGACATAGAGAAAGTCATTTTCGAGTTTTTCCGTACTAACTTGATTGATGTGCAGGGCGCTGCGAGTAATAGCAATTTCGATGTTCTCGAAGCTATTTTCGCCATCGGTTACAGGGCGCTTAACTGACAATACAACTGTGGTACCTGCTTGGTTCTTGCCGCTGATTAAGGCGATAGCTTCTGGCATAGTTTGACCGATGAGCGAATGACCATCGACAGCAGCGATTTGATCGCCCAATTTCAAACCAGCTTGTTCGGCTGGGGTACCATGTGGCGGAGCCGGATAGACAACCAGCAAAGTGTCTTCAGTAATTTTGTTCAGAGCTGCGAGGGCTTCTTGTGAAGGGTTTTCACCGAGTGCCTTAACCTTGCTACGCATGCCTACCCGTGTCATTGGTGCACCGATGCCGACTAGGTTGCCTTGGGTGTGCTCAATTAGTTGAGCGGCAGCTTCTGGTGGCAGGAAGGCAGTGTGTATCTCTTGCAGGCTATTCACCATTTTGCTGAGTGCTTGGTAAGTGCCTTCTTTTGTGCCGAAACTATTGCTAAGATCAAATTTGTGTTGCCATTTGTCGATGAAGGCCGTTTGCAGGTCTGGTGTCATCAGGTTGAAGGCGCGATCAGATTTAACGATCAGCCCAAAAACGCAGTCGTAAAGCACTTTGCCGTTGAATGGCCCGGTGTTGTTGCGATTGCATACCGCCGGTATATCTTTGACTGCTGTTGAAACAAGCGTTTGTGGTACTAGGTCAGGCTGCGCCCCTGCTTGCTCTCCTAGTGCCTTATGTTGGCTATTCGGCACTAGTATCCATACTAGTGTGAGAATTATTGCAATCGATGCTAGCCCAGTGGCAAACACCGATTTTGAATACGATATTTTCATCGGTTTTTTCATAGCGTTTCTCTGGAAATGAAAATTTAAATGGCTGCTGTGATCATTGCGTTCACCGCTTGTCGCAGCACTATGACAGCCAGTGTGAGGCTTTCGTGGCTGCTGAGCTTGACTAAAAGCGGTGCCGTTGTATCATCTTCGATCGGTGTCGAAACACTGATGTCATTGTCACTCAAGAGCACCAAGGCTTCGAGCTTGTTCTTTAACACCGGGGCATCGCAGACGATGGTATAGCTTTTGTCGTAGCGAAACAGCCAGATGGTGCCATTGATGCCGCTGAGACGACCAAATGAGCGTCGCGATGGTAGTCTCAGCTTGACGGGCAGAGCCGGTGTGCCAATGTTGTTGTCCACGGTTGGGTAGTACGTACACAGGCACAACGCTTTCAACTCGTGGTGAATGGCTGCCTCTAGCTCGCCAGCGCTGTATTGAGAGAGATTGGATAGTGGTATCATTGTAAGTTTCTCCAGTCAGTAAAAGATTTGATTTAGTTGCTAGTGCTCGTGCTGGTGGTGAGCATCAGGAAAGTGTGCATGGCCATGTTCTAGTCGTTCATGGATATGGCTGTGCGTATGGGGCTCGCCTGATGTGTTTTTCGCATCATCGCCGGCATGAACATGCTGATGGTGCTCGTCATGAGTGTGCTTGTGCTGATGTTGCATTTGTTGATGTACATGCTCATGGCTGTGATTCTCAGTTAGATGTAGCCACAAGCCAATAGCCATGAGACAAGCTGCTGCCAGAAATGCCCAAGTCATTGGTTCATTAAGAAGCAAGATTGCGATTGCTGCGCCAACAAAGGGTGCCAGGGCGAAGTAAGCACCGGTGCGAGCTGTGCCTAGATGGCGTAGAGCTAGCACAAATAGGGCTAAGCTGACACCATAGCCAAGAAAACCTACAAATAGTGCGGCCATGATGTAGCTTAGGCTTGGCAGTGCAGCGCTTTCTGCTTGAAAGAATAGAGCTAACGAGACGTTCACCAAACCGGCAAAGAGACCTTTGAGGCAGGTGATTTGAGCTGGGTTGGCGTTGGATACTTTTCTGGTCAAATTGTTGTCGATGGCCCAACTCAAGCAAGCGCCAACAATTAATAGAACACCGCCCAAGTTGGTTCTAACTGAAGTCAAATTGACCTCTGCGCCCGAGAGAATGATGCCCCCTAAGACTATGGCTACCATGCCTAGGAAAATTCGTTTGTCGAAGTTTTCACGAAAGATAAACCAAGCAATTAAGGCAGTGAACACTCCTTCTAAGTTGAGAAAGAGCGAGGCCGAAGATGCTTTGGTTGTCGCTAGACCGAACATAAGGAAGGCTGGGGCGATGATGCCACCAAAAATAATGGCACCAGCCAACCACGGTAGGTCTGACTTTTGTAGAGAGGCTTCACTGCTTTTTTGTCGACCAGTAATCTGGGCAGCAAGCTGTGTCGTCAACAGATAAATGCCCAAACCGATGCCAGAGCCAAGATAGAAAAGTCCAGCTAAAAGCACCGGACTAATTCCAACCAGCAGACCCTTGGCCAATGGAGTGGTAATGCCAAATAATAGAGCAGCAAGAAGAGCATAAACAACCCCTTTTGCTGGCATTTTTGAGTCGCTGTGGGGTGCCATAACTTGTTACTATTTGTTGATTACGCTGTCTTTAGTCGCTTCTTGTCCAACAATGATGCTGTTTGTCAGCTGGTTCATCAAGCTACTAACTGCGTCGCCACCACTAGGCATGAAGACGATTTTGGCGTTTTGGCTAGTGCCCATTTTTGTCATGGCATCAACATACTGTTGAAATTGCACTAGAGCCATAGCATCAGCTGCTGTTGTTCCTGGAACATTACTTTCAAATTCTTTGATTGAAATTTGTAAGCCCTCAATGATTGCTGCTCTTTCTTTGGCGATACCTTGACCATGTAGCTCCATGGCTTCAGAGTCTGCCCGAGCCGCCTCTACTACTTTTGTGTAGTTGGCAGCGGCTATGTTTTCAGCAGTTACTTTGGCTTGTTCTGATGCATATTTTTCGTTGTTGGCGGCCACAACAGTCTCGTTGGGGTCGGCTTTGGTGATCAGAACATCTTTAATGACATAACCATATTCACGCATGGTTTCGGTCAGAATTGTTTTGACGTGGCTAGCAATTTCTGCTTGGTTGTTCTGTACTGCTTCTAGTGTCATGTGCGGCACTTTGGAACGAATGGCACTAGAGACGTGCGACATGATTTGACTGTCAGGATTGGCTAGCTTATAAAACGCCAACATCACGCTCTCATTATTTTCGTCAATGTAGTATTGAACATTGGCAGTGATAGTGACAGAAGTGCCTTTATCGGTGTAGCTCAATTCAGTAAGGTCAAGCGGTCTTACGCGCAAGCTTACCTCGTCAGAGACACTGTCGATAAATGGAATTTTGAAGTTCAGACCGGGGCTGGCAATTCTGATGAACTGACCGAAACGCGAGACTACGCGTCTGGTTTGCTGGTCTACGGTAAACCAAGACGAAAAGACGGCAATGATGAACATGATGCCGCCGAAAACGAGGCCGACGTAGAACAAGATCGTGCTAAAAGTGATTTCTTCCATTTGAGTATTCCTCAGTAGTAGTTATGCCGAATGTCGGCAGAAAAGTGTGAACTTGAGAGGCAAGCCTCTCAAGTAAAGGGTAGATTGGAGCAATTATTGGCTTAAGCCGGTGTAGTGCAACAGTGCGTCAATGGAAGGCTCACGACCACGGAAGAGAGCAAATTGCTCCATCATGTCGCGCGATCCACCAACTGCCAGAATGTTGTGCAAAAACTCATTGCCAGTGGTTCTATTGAAAATGCCAGTTTCAGCAAACTTAGAGAAAGCGTCAGCTGCTAGAACTTCAGCCCATTTGTAGCTGTAATAACCAGCGGCGTAACCACCACCAAAAATGTGCGTAAATGAATTTTGAAAGCGGACGAAATCTGGTGGCATCATCACTGCTACTTCAGAGCGCACTTGGTCTAGAACTGCTTGGATGCTGTCACCATCAACCTTATCAGTGACCATGTGCAGACGAAAATCAAACAAAGCAAATTCAATTTGCCGCACAGCTTGTATACCGGCGTTGTAGTTTTTAGCAGCCAGCATATTTTGCAATAGCTCTTCGCTCAAACCTTCGCGGCTTTTGTAGTGGGTCGAGATTAGCTTTAGACCTTCTTCTTCCCAGCAGAAGAACTCCATAAATTGACTGGGTAATTCAACTGCATCCCACGGTACTTCGTTGATGCCGCTAACGGTGAGATAGTCGACTTTAGTGAGCATGTGATGTAGACCATGACCAAATTCATGAAACAAAGTCACCACATTACTGTGAGTGAGTAATGCCGAATCATCTCCGACAGCTGGTTCAGAGTTGCAGTTGAGATATGCAATAGGTAATTGCAGACCTTCAGCTGTTTGCATGCGGCAGACACATTCGTCCATCCAGGCTCCGCCCCGTTTGTTATCGCGTGCGTAAAGATCGAGGTAAAAGCCTGCTATCAATTCGCTGCCGTTGAAGATGTCGTAGAACTTCACGTCTGGATGCCAGACTTCAACTCGTTCACTACCAGCGCCAGAGCGTTCTTTAATGGTGATGCCATATAAGCGCTCAGCCACTGCAAATAACCCAGGTAAGACTTTGTCGACAGGAAAGTATTCTTTGATTGTTTGCTCTGATATTTGATAACGTTCTTCTTTCAGTTTGTTGGCATAGTAGCCAGTGTCCCAGGGCAGTAGACCAGCGCCTTGCTGGAAATGTTCTGGGTATTTGGCTTTGGCCCATACTGTTAGTTCTTCGAGGTCGTTGACTGCTATCGGTTTGGCCCGGGCAGCCAAGTCTTCCAAAAAGGTCAATACTGCAGTGGTGTCTTTGGCCATTTTCTTTGCCAGAGATAGCTCACTGAAATTGTTGAAGCCCAGTAGCAGAGCTAATTCTTGCTTGAGAGTGAGAATTTCTACCATTAAGGGCGTATTGTCGAACTTACTGGTTTCGGCGACCTGGTCGGTGGCTCTGGTTTGGAAGGCCTTGTAGATCTGAGCGCGCAGCTCGCGGTCATCGCAATGGGTCATGATCGCCAAAAACGATGGGCCATCGATGCCAATCAGGTAACCTTGCTTGCCTTTGCTTTTGGCTTTTTGTTGAAAGTTTGCCACTGAAGAGTCAGGCACACCGGCTAATTTTGCTTTCTCACTTTCAGCGATTTCGAGGCCGAATGCTTGAGTAGCGTCCATGACGTTTTCGTCAAACTGCGCTTCTAATTTAGCGAGCCTTTGTTTGATTTCGCCAAATCTAGTGCGGTCAATGCCTTCAAGAGCAATGCCTGAGAGCTTGCAATCAAGCAGAGCGCCATCGATAATTCTGCGCTGAGTAGCATCCAAGCTTTCATATTGCTTTTCCTTGATGGCCGTATAAAGCTTGAAGAGACCTTCATTTTGACCTACTTCAGTGATGAACGCTGAGATTTTTTCTTGACAGCTGTTGTAGACAGGCCGCAGTTCATTGCTGTTTTTCACTCCGCTGAGGTGGCTGATTAGAGCCCAAGCTTTCTTCAGGCGGTTGAGCAATACTTCTAAAGCTAGATAGTCATTCCAGCTGCCATTATTGTTGCTTACTAAAGCGGCAATGGCTTGACGATTATCTGCCAAAATTTGATCAATAGCTGGTTCCATCTGTTCGATAGTGACGCTTTCAAAGGCAGGTAGAGCATTGAGTTTGCTGTTTAAGAGTAGGTTGGGAACAGTTGTTTCGGTGTTTTGTGATGCGGTCATGTTAGTTCCTAATTGTTCTTGTTAAATTTAAGTATTGCTAGCGGCAGAAGCCTGCCAATAGCAAAAGTTCTATAGTGCTTCTGGACCGAACGAGTCAGGCAATAGCTCTACTAATGTGCTACGAACCACAAAGTGGTCTTCACCGACAAGGAGAATGTTGGCTGTGCGACTGAATTCACGCAAAATCTGTAGGCATTCGCCGTCGATAGGATTGCTAGCAGTGACATTGTTGACGGTGACCACTAAAGTCGGTTCGTTTATGTAACCGGCTAGGCGTGCTGCGGTAATGGCAGCGCTTTCGCAACCGATTGAGGCACCGTAAGCAGCGTTTTCGATCACCGCTCCCTTGAATGTGCGCTGTTTACCGTTGCTATTAGAGGCAAGGAAAACGGCGCCACGAGCATTCTTTGAATAGGGTGCATGAGATTTGCTCCGTTGATTTAGTGCCATCTTGACGTACTTGCGTTCGGCGGCAGTTTGAGCCGCAGGCGCGATGGGCGGGCTGCTGGCTGCCGGGAGTAAATCGTCAACCTTAGCTCGTTGCACATTGCCATAGTAGTCAGCGATGCCGAGCATTGTAGCGCCGCGGCCGAATTGCATTAATACTTGGCGACAGGCACCACATGGGGAGCCGCCGGGATGCTTCCTGCAGAATAGGGCTACGGCTTGGAGATGCTTGTAGCCTTCCATTACAGCGGTGGTGACGGCATTGCGCTCGGCACAGATAGTGGCTGGGAAAAACTCATTTTCGACGTTGCAGCCGTGGAACATGCGCACCGTGCCATCTTCGTTGCTAGCGAGCACTGCGCTGCCGACAGGAAAGTTGGACTGGAAGCAATGAGCGCGCTCGGAAGCATTCATGGCCGCTCTCACTAGTGTGCGTTCGGCAGCAGAGAGATTGTCGTGCTTGGTAAAAAGACCGAGGCTATCGTTCAAATGGAAACTCCTCGCGGGAAATTCCGCGATTTTAGGTGGAAAATAAAGGATGTTTTGGGCACAGGGTTGGCTGCCAAGTGCAAAGGCGAAAAATGAGAACATCCGTGTTCTCGGCTCGGTAATTCAAGTGATTGGTTGTGGTTATCCGTGGTTATTTGTGGTTATTCTTTTTCGGTTTTGTCTACCAAGCTGCGCTTGTACTTGCGGGTACCTAAGAAGAAGCTGCCACCGAAAGCAAGGCCAGTCCAGAAGATGATGGTTGCGCCGCCTTGCAGGCCCAGCAGTGTACCGGCAAAAATAGAGGCAGCAATTACGCCTACCACAGCCCAGGTTTTGGCTTGTTTTGACAAGCTTGGACCTTTTGCGCCAAGCCAGTAGCCGATGGCAAAGGCGACGGCAATTACGATAGTGCCTACTGTTTGTACGTTCTGATGAGCGGCAATATAGCCTTCGGAACCTTCGAACATGAGGTCGTTTGGATCTACTTTATTAAACATTGTGTTTACCTATTTTGTGTTGGTGATTGTGATTGTTGAGTGTTTCTTGTGGAAACAGATTTGTCTTTTAGCTTCAGGCAAGAACATCCTTGTTCTCACCTGAATGTTTGTTGTTGTTGGTGTTGTTCGCTAGTTAAGCTCTGCGAACTGAAAGTCTTTCAAACCGAGGCCACAGCTTTTTCAGCTCTGCTTCTACTTGAGCGTCGCTGACATAGGCTGGTGTGTATTTGTTCCACAACTCTAGCCATTCGGCCCGAGCAATGGTTTCTTTCACTACCAGCAGATCAGCTAGTGCATGCAAGAACTCTTCTCTCTCTAACAGAGCGCGAATGGCCATGCGACAGCCAGTAGCCAGTTTGCCCAAGATTTCTTGGTCGATTTGGTTGCTAGATTCATTTGACAGACCATAGGCGCCAGAGCCCATACCCATTTGTCTACCTAAGTTGGGGTTCTCTTGGTCGGCACCAACAGAGATGGCACCAAGTTTTGACATGCCAAATTTTGTTACCATCATTTTGGCGATGTTGTAGGCTTGTTTTAAGTCGTTGCTGTTGCCTGTAGAAGCAGTACCGGTGTACATACGCTCGGCAATTGTTGCTCCTACTGCCGAGGCGATTCTGCCAAGCAAAGCTTCTTCGGTTTGTACAGGGCTGGTGCTATCAGGGGTAGCTTGCATATGGCCCCCAGTACCGGCTGCACCGACAATGGTTAGGCGACGCAAGGCGTTGCCCCATTGGTGAGCCCAATGTTTTCCTGAAGCCAACCAACGTTGATAACCGGCTTCAGTTACCAAGCCATGGCCACCTTCGTGGTAAGCCAACATTCTTTTGACTGAAGGGTCTTGTCTGCGCGAGCTGCTTTTTGATGCTAATGCTTTCATCGTTCCTTCGATGATGGCATCTTCGATGTCGGCAGAATTGATTTCTTCAGCCAGTTTCTTGCCTAGCTTTTTAGCCGCAGCAACTCGACGCAGCATTAAGATAACTGAGCGGTTCATCAACTCAGCAATGTCAGCACCAGAGAAACTCCATGTTGAGTTCGCGATGTGATCGAAATCCACATCTTTGGCGAAAGTTTTGCCTTTACGGTGAACAGCCAAAATCAGTTTTCTGGCATGTAAATCAGGAGCTTCAACAGTGATGGTTTTTGTCAAACGACCAGGACGCAACAGCGCTTTGTCTAATACGTCTGCTCTGTTAGTAGCAGCAATGACATAGACGCCGGGCATTCTTTCGAAGCCGTCTAGTTGTACCAACAATTCGTTCAGAGTTTGTTCTCTTTCGTCATTGCCGCCACCCATACCAGTACCACGTTGACGACCGACAGCATCAATTTCATCAATGAATATGATGCATGGTGCCAGTTTCTTGGCGTCTTCAAAGAGGTCGCGTACGGCTTTGGCGCCCATACCAACAAACATCTCGACGAAGTCAGAGCCCGAAATGGTGATGAATGATACGCCTGCTTCGCCAGCGATACAACGAGCTAACAGTGTTTTACCGTTGCCTGGTTCGCCTACCATTAAGGCACCTCTTGGGACAACGCCGCCATGTTTGGCTAGAGCTGTAGGGTTTTGCAAAAACTCGATGATTTCGACACTTTCTTCTTTGGCTTCGTCATTGCCAGCAAATTTATCGAGCTTGTCTTTTACTGTGCCTGCTTGGTAAATGCGATGCTTTGGTGTTTTGTTCTTGCCAGAGTTCATTGGATTGAACTTCTTGAACAAGAAGAGCATAACCGCAGCCATAATCAGGTACGGAAGCCAGGCAATGAATATAGTCCACACTGCTTCACGCAATGTGCCTTGTTTGGCTTTTACAGGAAGCTGGTAAGTGCCGTCTAAGACAATATGTTTTTCGTCGGCTAAGGCTTTGACTGTGGGCCATTCTCCTGGGGGAAGACCGGCAGTCATTGGTGTTGTACCGGTTCTTTTGATGGTGATCACTGGGTTGCCCCAGGTGTCTTTGCCATAAGTGATGCGTTCAATCTCGCCCTTGTCTTTCTTAATTAGAGTCAGAGCGGTATCGAAGCTTCTAATGCCGTCGCCTTTTTGGGCAAACTGCAAGGCGTCGTATTCAGAGTTCGGGCCAGCGCTAAAGAGATTGGCGATAAAGAATATGACCAAAAACACGCCGACCATGATTAACCATTTTGGCATTGTTTTTAGCCAAGCTGGTAGTTTGGGTAAGTTAGGCTTTTTCATGTGAATTCCTCGTATGCCATCAGAGCTGCCGTTTTAGCAGCTCTTCAGGCTCATTAGTGAACGGTTAAATGGATTACTTGTCTTGGTCAGACTCTTGGTCTGTCAAATTTGTTAAATTTGCCAAGCTCTGTTTGTAGCGGCGGTTGCCCATGAAGAAGCTAACGCCTAAAGCAATTCCACCCCAGAAGACGATGGTGATACCACCTTGAAGGCCTAGGATAGTGCCAGCAAAAATGCCGACGAGAACTATACCGACGATGGTCCATGTTTTATTTTGCTTTGACAGACTTGGGCCTTTTGCGCCAAGCCAGTAGCCTAAAGCAAAGGCGGCAGCCACTACGAGCATGCCCACTGTTTGTACGTTCTGATGAGCAGCGATATAGCCGTCGGAACCTTCGAACATCAGGTCGTTTGGATCTACTTTGTTGAAATTTGCCATTTTGTTTGCCTACTAAGTGATTGATTTCTGTGAAAAGAAAGGTGTGGATTGTGGGCTAGCAGATAGCGTTCCTGCCTTCTGTTAGCCCGTGTGTTGTAGTTGATGGATTACGCTTCAACCTTGCTTGAAAGCTCGACAAAGCGCGGCCAGAATTTTTGCAATTCGGCTTCGATGCGCTCTTCGCTAATATCAGCTGGTTTGAATTGATTCCACAACTCTACCCATTCGGCGCGAGCAATGGTTTCTTCAACTTCCAACTTCTTCACCAAGGCGTGCAAGAATTGCTCTCTTTCTAGCAAAGCGCGAATGGCAATGCGAGAGGCTGTAGCCAACTTGCGTAAAATCTCTTGGTCGATTTGGTTGGATGACTCGTCTGACAGACCGTATGCACCTGCACCCATGCCCATTTGACGACCCAAGTTAGGGTTGTCTTCATCAGCACCAACTGAGATAGTTCCTAGGTCGGACATGCCGAACTTCGTTACCATCATTTTGGCATAGTTGTAAGCATGTTCTAAGTCGTTGCTGTTGCCAGTGGTGGCAGTGCCAACAAACAAGCGTTCTGATATTGTTGCCCCGACTGCGCAAGCAATTTGACCTAGCAAAGCTTCTTCAGTTTTTACCATAGTGTTGGTATCTGGAGTGGCTTGCATATGGCCACCGGTGCCAGCTGCACCAACAATTGTCAGGCGACGCAGAGCATTGCCCCATTGGTGTGCCCAATGTTTGCCTGAGGCCAACCAACGTTGATAACCAGCTTCTGCAACCACGCCATGGCCACCTTCGTGGTAAGCGAGCATGGTTTTGATAGCCGGGTCTTGTCTGCGCGAGCTGCTTTCTGATGCTAAAGCTTTCATCGTACCTTCGATGATGGCTTTTTCGATGTCGACAGAATTGATTTCTTCAGCCAGCTTCTTACCTAATTTTTTGGCAGCAGTGACTCGACGTAGCATCAAAATAACAGAACGGTTCATCAGCTCTGCAATGTCAGCACCAGAAAAGCTCCATGTTGAGTTCGCGATGTGATCGAAATCAACATCTTTGGCGAAAGTTTTGCCTTTGCGGTGAACAGCCAGAATCAGTTTTCTAGCATGTAAATCAGGGGCTTCAACAGTGATGGTTTTTGTCAAACGACCAGGACGCAGCAAAGCTTTGTCTAGTACGTCTGCTCTGTTAGTAGCAGCAATGACATAGACGCCGGGCATCCTTTCGAAGCCATCTAGCTGTACCAACAATTCGTTCAGAGTTTGCTCGCGCTCGTCGTTGCCGCCACCCATACCAGTACCGCGTTGTCTGCCAACAGCATCGATTTCGTCAATGAAGATGATACATGGTGCGTGCTCAGCAGCATCTTTGAACAAGTCACGAACTGCTTTAGCGCCCATACCAACAAACATTTCGACAAAGTCAGAGCCCGAAATGGTGATGAAGGTGACACCTGCTTCGCCAGCAATGCAACGTGCCAAAAGGGTTTTACCGTTACCAGGTTCACCCACCATTAAGGCCCCTCTTGGTACAACACCGCCATGTTTGGCTAGGGCTGTTGGGTTTTGCAAGAATTCGATAATCTCAACGCTTTCTTCTTTGGCTTCGTCATTGCCAGCGAATTTGTCGAGCTTTTCAGTTATTGTGCCTTTGAGGTAGATGCGGTGTTTAGGCGATTTCTTCTTGCTTTGGGCCATGGGGTTTTGAGTCATCATATAGACCCAGACGCCAACGATGATGAACATGCCGCCGTAACCAGCCAGAAATGAGACAAAGCCCCCATTGCCTTCATCAGGCTTTAAGGGCGGTTGATAGGTGCCATCGACTTCGATGTTTCTTGCTTTGGCAGCCTGTTTGATTTCGTCATAGCCTCCTGGAGGTGTGCCTGCCGTAACAGATGCTTTGCCCTTAAATTCGACAGTGACTATGTCGTTGCCAAAAGTGTCGTAGCCGAAAACTACTGCATTTACAGTGTCGTCACTTTGAACAGCTTTCAGTGCTTCGTCATAAGTGGCAACCGCAGTGCCTATCAATGGGTTCATGTTAGGTGCAGAAGGGCCGACGATCTGAAAAAGCAGATACAGTGCAACAACTCCTACGAATCCGATAAGCCAGTTTCTAGGCGAGTTCGGATCTTTGTTTGGACCCTTGTTTGGATCTTGGTTTGGATCTTGATTCTCGTTCATTTGGGTATCCTCTGAGCGTCCGAAGTAACTCTTGGTTGCTTCGGCGCCTTGAAAGTTAAAAGTACAAATGAAATGTGTGGCGGCAATGTTGTCCCGAAAAGATCTGGCAAAGCTTTCATATAGAACAGCTCTGGCGAATCAAGTCAGTATTTGTGCGCGCACATTTCGCGGGGCCATCGTTCTCTGTTTATCTATGTTCTAGACATGTCAGAAACAGCCACACCTAGGTGCAGCTGTTAATAGGGATAAAGAGTGAATATCAGTGGTTTTTGAATGGAAGTAATTTCTTTAAGAAAAGATGAAGAGATGAATGGCTAGTTCTCACCATATAGAAGCCTTGGGGCCTGACGCAATGATATCCAGTTCGAAATTTTTAGTTTCTTCTGGCTCGGCTGGCGCGGACGAAACGCTTCTACTTGCTCTTCATGAGTCACTTGGTATGAGCGCGACTAACTCTTTGGCGAGTGCCGCTTGACGTTGTTAGCTAAGGCAGGCCACTTTGAGAAAATGGAGTGGGTCACTTGTAGCTATGAGCATGTTAGCGACTCTGCACAGGGTTACTTATTACCCTTCTTTTCTCTTTCTTCTCTCGCTTCCTTTTCTTCTCTCTCCTGTTTGACTTTGGCGGCCTCGGCCTGATTTTTTTCGTGCCGTCTAATCCAATCGTCTTCGAGTGATTGGCCACGTGTTGCCAGACTGCTCACTCCCGGAGAAGTCGGCATGTGGTGTACTGCGTCGTGCCTTGTCTTGAGCTTTTCTAGCTCGGCAGTTGAATCGTCGTTAGTCGAGTCGTTAGTCGAGTCGTTAGTTGAACTGTTAGTTGAATCAGTGGTTGAACTGTTAGTTGAAGGGTCGCTTTCAGGGGGCAATTGATTTTCTTTGTTGCTCATTAGTTACCTTCTAGTTAAGGGGTGCCTGGGTTTATGCTTTTTCTGCTGGTGTGCTATGGGAACAGTGCATGGTTTGACCAGGAGCAAAATTACAGAATGCTGGTGGGGTTAAGGTTAGTTCACTGGGGGCGGCCATACCGAGAGAAACGCAGAGCTGAATTGCCTGTTCTACGGTCATGTCAGAGTCACTTACTGCTTCAGCTGGGAAGGCTACCACGAGACCGCTGATTGGGTTGGGTGGAGTAGGAATGAAGACGAGTACGTATCTTGCTCCATTGGTTGTGTTAGTGATTTCGTTGGTGACAAAGGCAATAGTTAATCCACCTCCCGCTACAAAAGGAACGAATACGACTCGTTTGAATTTGCTGGTGCTGTCTGAATTTCCCACCATATCGATGATTTTTCGTAGTGAGCCATAAACTTTTCCCACTCCTTGAATCTTGAGAATTTTCTGTTCAAGCCATTTGAAGACACTGTTGCCTATGCTCCAAGAGACGATTGACCCCAACGAGTAGAACAGCAATGCTACCAATATTAAACTAAAAACTGGATTGTGCGAAATACCGGCGGCGTCAGGGTTGAAGGAACCCCAAATGATAGCTACCAGGCTTCCCAGCCAACCATCAGCGATACCGAGGGCTAGCTTGAAGCCATAAATTAGTGCTGCGAAGGGGAAGAAAATCATGGCGCCACGGATCATTCTTTGTTTGAAGTGGCTCGAAAAGTTGAATTTTGGTGTTTCCATATTGATACTTCTCTCAATGTCGATGTAAAAGGACCGTCTGCCTGGCAGAGCCAAGCAGAACGGCGATTTGTGCTTTTGTTGCCTTTAGCCAAGGCTATTCAGCCAATTAGCCAATCAGCCGACTAATGCACTTTCAAGCAATTCAGCCTGTTGGCTGACGTGTAAGCTGTGGTAACCAACAGCTGGTGAAGCTGCTGCTGGGCGACCGGCATAACGCAGGCGCATAGGCCAGGGAGCATCTAACTCTTCCAGCAAAGTGCTCAAGGGTTCAAGCAAATAGCTCCAGTAGCCTTGGTTTTTTGGTTCGTCTTGGGCCCAAACTAGGGAGGTAGCATTGCGGTAGAGGGCAAGCTCTGCCTTGATTGCTTGCTCAGGTAAGGGGTAAAGCTCTTCAACGCGGATGATGGCAACGTCGGTGATATGACGTTTGGCCGCTTCCGCTACTAAGTCGAAGTAGATCTTGCCACAGCAGGCAATGACACGCTTAACTTGCTGACGAGATTCTGCCGTCTGTTTCGTGTCGCCAATTACAGTTTGGAATTTGCCAGCGGCTAAGTCGTCTAGGCTAGACACCGATGCTGCATTGCGCAGCAGACTCTTGGGTGTCATTACTATCAGCGGTTTTCTCACAGTTCTGAGCATTTGCCGTCTAAGCAGATGAAACATCTGAGCGGGAGTGCTCGGCACAACTACTTGAACGTTGTTATCGGCACAGAGCTGCAAATATCTTTCTGGCCTAGCTGAGGAGTGTTCTGGGCCCTGTCCTTCATAGCCGTGGGGTAGGAGCATAGTTAGCCCACAAAGACGCCCCCATTTGACCTCTCCTGAGGTTATGAATTGGTCAATTACTACTTGGGCACCGTTGGCGAAGTCGCCAAACTGTGCTTCCCAAATCACTAACGTATCAGGGGCGGTAGTGGCATAACCATATTCAAAGGCAAGAACAGCTTCTTCTGATAAGGGCGAGTCAATTACTACAAACTTTCCTTGATCAGGGCTCAGCTGGGTTAGAGGTATGAAACAGCCGTCGTCCCAGTGTTCGCGGTCTTGGTCATGAAAGACTGCCAGCCTTTGAAAGAAAGTACCGCGCTTGCAGTCTTCGCCTGAGACGCGCACTGAGAACTTTTTCTCATCGCTCTGGCTATCGGCAGTAAGCAAAGTAGCATAAGCAAGGTTTTCGGCCATAGCCCAATCAATTGGCAGTTCTCCTGTGCTCATCAGCTTGCGATTGTTCAAGACCTTTTGCATTGAGGGTATCAGTCTGAAGTGTTCTGGCTGCTGGGATAGTGTTAAACCCAACTTAGTCAGAGCTTCTCGGCCTACAGCAGTAACAACCTCCTCAGCTAGTTGGCCCTGGGCAAAACGCGTCCAGTCAACCATGCCTTTGTTTTTGTCAATTACTTCCTTGACCACCGATGTGCCAGCTTGCAGCAAGGCGACATAGTCGCTTACCATCTTCTCGCTTGCTTCTGAGGATACCAGACCTTCAGCAATCAGCTTTTGAGCGTACAAAGCTCTCGTGCCTGGGTGCTTGTCGATGGCCCGATACATCAGAGGTTGTGTTACTTTAGGCTCGTCTGCTTCGTTGTGGCCACGGCGTCTAAAACAGACCAAGTCTATGACCACATCTTCGCCAAAGACCATGCGATATTCTAGTGCCAGTTTAACGGCATAGAGCACGGCTTCTGGATCGTCGGCGTTGACATGAAAGACTGGTGCTTCGACCATCTTTGCTAGATCGGTGCAGTAAAACGTTGATCTGGCATCGCGGATGTCTGAAGTGGTAAAGCCTATTTGGTTGTTGATGACGATGTGCACTGTACCGTGTATGCCATAGTGGCGAGTGCGTGACAGTTCAAAGGTTTCCATGTTGACGCCTTGACCAGCAAAGGCAGCGTCACCGTGTACTAGCACGGCCAGCGCGCTGTTTGTTGAATCGCCGCGTTCTTGTCTTGCTCTAACTGAGCCCACCACCACTGGGTTGACGATTTCTAAATGGGAAGGGTTGAAAGCTAGGGCTACATGTATAGCACCGCTAATGGTGTCAATATTAGAGCTGAAGCCTTTGTGATACTTGACGTCACCGGCTGGTAGCGTGCCTTCGGGGGGAGTTGCTCCTTCGAATTCACCATAGAGTTCACTCGGTAGCTTGCCCAATAAGTTGACTAGAACATTGAGCCTACCGCGGTGGGCCATACCCATTACCAATTCTTTCACGCCATGACCAGCTGCTTGGCTGATCAGAAAGTCCAGAGCAGCAATAAAAGTTTCTCCACCTTCTAAACTAAAGCGTTTTTGACCGACATATCTGGTATGCAGGTAACGCTCTAGGTTTTCAGCAGCGGTTAACTTTTCTAAGATGCGGGTTTTTACCTCTAGGCCAAGGCTATTTCTGGTAGGCAAATCTTCAAATCGTGTTTGCAACCAGAGCTTTTGTTCTTGGCTAGAGATGTGCATGTATTCTAAGCCCAGGGTGCCGCAATAGATCTGCTCTAAAGTGTTGACAATCTCTTTCAGGCTGGCTTTGCCTTTGATTGGCAAGTTGCCTGGCAGAAATGTGGCAGCGCTCAATTCAGCGTCGTTGCTTGCTAAATTGTAGGAAGCCAAATCAAGGCACTTCAGGGCATTGTTTTGCTTGCGGCCCAGGGGGTCGATCTTAGCTTGGCGCACACCACTGATGCGATAAGCTTCAATCAGTTGCAACACTGCCAACTGTTTGAGCATCACCTTGATGGTGTCATCGTTTTGCGGCATCCCCGTTTTGTCAACTAGGTCGCCATCAACAAACTCTAAAGTGGCCAGGCTGGTAAAAAATTGCTGCCACTCTATGGTGACAGATTGGGGGTTAGCGAGAAACTGCTGATACTGTTCCTCTAGGTAGGGAGCGTTGTGCCCGTGCAGGCCGGAGGTTGCTCTGAACTTCTCCATAGAAACTTTGTTCATGATAAATACCTATAGATTTTGATTGTAGATGTTGATTTTAAATTGAGATTTAGTGCTTGAAGGCAAAGCGACTGACCCAGGCAATAGCCAAGGTGGAGACGACAAAGACCATGTGCACTACGACCAGTTTCATCAAATATTCGATGCTTTCGCCTTGGGCGTTGATGAATGCGCCCAGCAAGTGGATGGTAGACACTCCTAGAATTGACATGCTCATTTTTACTTTGAGCGCACCAGGATCAATGTGTCCAAGCCATTTTAGCTTTGGTAGTTCGGACGGTGTTGCTGCCGCTTGATCGTCATCGTAGTCGCTGCCGCTAATGAACAGTACATAACCGCCAATCATCACCATCACAATTAAGTGACTAATCATGATGATGTCGAGCAGTTGCAGTACCGCGATTAGCATGTCAGTTTCAGACATGGCAAAGGAATGCCAGACTAACTCAAATGTTTCTACTGAGAAGCGAATAGCGTAGACGAGTAGGGTGACGATTAGGCCCAGATACATTGGTATTAGCAACAGTCTGCCGCTAAAAATGAATTTCTCGAACTGTTTGTTCATGCGATTTCCTGGTTTTAGACTTGAGGGTGCTGACTTGCCGGTCCTTTTGAGTTAGGTAAGCTCGTAAGCTAGGCAAGTCAGCGATCGGTTTGAACAGTGTTCGATTAGAAGAAAGCACTGCAAAATTTTTGCATTAACCGCTCTTTACCCTCAAGAGTTTGAAGGCAGGTCGGGTTTATAGACGGCCTTGCACCATACGCCTAGAGCGACATATGAAGACAGTAGTATGGGCATGCCAAAGGGCCAGGGGCTGATGTGTGATTGCAGCATGATCAGCAAGATATTGACGACAAAGCAAACGCCTATGCCGTATTTTCTGTGCTCAATGGCGACTAATTTGGAGACGCCAAAGTAACCGATGACGATCATCAGTGCTTGTAAAACGAGTTGGGTAGTCATAATTGTTCCTTGTTAATCTTTGCCAAAGTTGGCAAATTAGTTTGTGGTTGTAAGTTGTGTTGGTGGTTTCGGACTTAGAACTACTCTTCAATCAGGTTGCCTGATTTTTGATTAGCTAGAGCCTGCTTTTCACGCATTTTGTGTAGTTCAGCCGCTGCAGTTGCTGCTGCAGCTTTGCGAGCTAGCACTTCAGCACTTTTGGCTTCAACCAAAGCGTTTTTGCCTTTAGCCAAGACTTCTTGTGCCTTGAGCATCATCAGGTCTGGTGCGTTCAGCGGATCATTGACAAAGGCAGTGTCTTGACCAACTGCAAAGTCTGGTAAGACTGCTACGCCTAGATCGCTGCCTGCTGGTAAGAAGCGGAAGGTTGTAATTTTCAGTTTTGTGCCGAAATCAAGGCGGTTGACTGATTGACCGACTTCTTTGCCAAAGCTTGGAGCACCGACTACGGTGGCGATGCCATTCTTTTGTAGAGCGCTCGACATCAATTCGGAAGCACTTGCACTACCTTCATTGATTAACACTACGATTGGCAGATTTTCTGGCAAGATGCGCCAGAAGCGAGGATGGGTATAGCTTTTTACAGGCTTGCCGTTGACTACTTTCTCACGCCGAAATTGACCTGCTGTGACTGACTCTTTCACTTCAATAATTTCATTGCCTTCTCTGTTCAAGGTTGAAACGATGATGCCATCTTTCATGATTGCTTGCATCATCTCGACTACTTGGTCAAGGCGGCCGCCGGGATTGTTGCGCAAGTCTATGGCTAATCCTTTTAGTTGGCTACAATCTTTCTCTGGCTGGTAATTGTTGACTATGGCGGCCAGGGCACTTTTGCCTTCGGGCAATGTTTTGTCAGTGCAAGCAGAATAGAGCGCTTCGCTAAATTCTTTTGATACGTTGTCGCCAAATAGTTCAACTTTGACAGCAGCATAGCCATTGTCAAGCCTTTTCCATGTGGCCACTTTCGAGTGTATTTTTGCGCGCACAACTGTGAAAGTCAGTTTCTCAAAGTCAGAGCCTTTGGGGCGCAATACTTTTAAGACTACTGAGGTGCCAATAGAACCACGAATGTCGGTTACTACATCGTTAACAGTGCGGCCATTGCTCGGTTTAGTGTCAGCCGAGCTAGCAACGGTGTTAATAACGGGGTTGCCAACTTCGACGATGCGGTCACCTTTCTTCAGGCCAGCAGCTGCTGCCGGGCTACCTTCAATCGGGTCAGGATAAACTACTAACGGCGTGTCGTCAGTGATTTTGGAGAGAGCTAGGCTTTCATCTGAGCCCATAAGGTTATGTGCTTGAACGGTTGAGCTTTGATTTGCTGCTTTCAAATTCAGGCGAGTAAGGCGGAGGCCAATGCCAGCTGAATTTGAGTCAAACATTTGCTCTAAGTCTTTCGCTTGTTGAGCAGTGAAGAAGTTGGTGTGCATTTCGTTTAGATCTGCCAGCATTGAGCGTATTGCTTTGGCTGTTCCTTCTTCGGTCAATAAGACGTTGCTGCGGTCAAATTTATGTTGCCATTTTTCAACGAAAGCAGCCCGTTTTTCTGGGTCTATAATTGATAGATCAGTGGTAGCAACTAAGTCAAAGGCGCATCCATAGAGCGCTTTGCCATCAAATTGACCCTGATTTTCTGGATTGCAAGCTTTGCTGACATATTGGCTCATCAGGTCATCATTGTCTTCATTAGACTCGCCATAGACCGTGTAGTTCAGTTCGACAAATTTTTTGACGTCGGCTTCACTACTGGTGCCAGTTGGAGCGATTTGCAAGCCTTGATTGGCGTAGACATAAACTGGATAGACAATTGAGGCTGAAACATTACTGCCTTTGGCTTTGGCCATGCCAGCTTGCTCGATTTCTAGCCGGGCAACAAATTCTGCGTTGTTGGCGCTGTTTGCTTGGCTAAACTCTACATCGGGATATTGCTTGGCCAAAGTTTCTAAGATTGCCAGCTGTGCAGCGCATTCGTCTGCCTTGCAAACTTGAACAAGCCCATTACCGCTGGAGTTAAAGTCGGCTCTATTTAAGTCTTCTTGACTAATTTGAGCCACTAGTGGTCTAACCCGTTTTTGACCGTCGCCTGGTTCAATCACTTCTCTCATACCTGGTACACGAATACCCAGGTTGGGGGATTCTGCTGTGCTAGTTACAGGGCTAGTGGTAGAGCTTGTTGTAGGGGCAGTTTCTGGGCTAGCTGCAGGGCTAAGGGGAACGGCGTGATTATGAGCTGGTTCTGTGGTTTTAACTGCAGGGTCGCTCGTATTGCCACTACCAGTGCCAGTCATACTACCGCCGATACTGCTAACTAAAATTACTATTGGCAAAACCGAGTTGGTAACCACATGCAGTAGCACAGGTGTCCAAATTGTTCTTGTCACTAAGTAGAGTGCACCGGCCACTAGTCCGAAGAAGAACTCGCTAAGAAAGGCATCGATGTTCAAGTGGGCCAGGGCAAACAATGCTGCAGCAATAATAACTGCTATTGAGCTGCCGCAGACCGATAGAAATTTGTGAACTGCTCGACCAAATGTGCTTGGGCTGTTGCTTAGATCCTCGGCCTGACTAGCAAAGCTTGTGCGCCATAAGTTGAAGATAACGCCACGAAATACCATCTCTTCCATGAAGGCCGCTAGCAATGCCACGAGCACTGAGGTAATGAGAAAGTTGGTCATGGTCATGTGAGCTAGCACCTGCTCAATGCCTTGTGGCCCTGATGGTGCGCCGACATTCGATGAGACAGCCGCTTCGGTGCCGCTGGGTCCGATGTGGATGAAAGCATCAGTGGCGTAGTCAAACAGATAGGTCAGGGCAAAGCCGGCGATGACCCACAAGGCAATTTTCTTGAAGGTCATGCCGACAAGTCGATAGTTGAAGCCCAGTACCTTGGGGAAATTGGGCAGGTTGCTATCTAAGTGAAAAAAAGGATGCAGTTTTTGCGACCAGCCGGTGACAAAAGGCGTTCGCCCGGTGAAGTAGAGGTAACTCAGTACAAGCGGTGTGCCGGTAGTACCAAGGGTAAACAATATTTCGGCTAGCGAAGGCATGTAGGGTCGGAGTACCTCCACATACCCGAACGAGTAGATTAGTAAAAGAGCCACAGCGCTGCCCAGTAGGCTCGCCAATATTAGTGCAAGAGTTGCACTTGTGGCCCAGCGAAAGATAGCTAAACCGCTTGCAGCGGTTGAGTTAGGCGAATCAAATTTCATATTCGTTCCTATATTAAATAGCTAGTGTTGGTAACTAGTGAAGGATGGGGCTTTCGCCTATGGGGGCGAAAGAGTGGTTAATTAGCTGTCTGTGCAGTTCGCTTTCTAATTCGCGAAAGTCATCGGCAACGTCTTCACCGGCCTCTTCTAGAGCGTCATCGAGAAGTTGCTCGGCAGTCTGTAGCTCATTGTCTTTGAGCAGGTTGTAAGCCTGTAGGTAGGTCACTGTCGCGGTGGCAAGAGCGCTAATTTTAGGCAAGTTCGCCCTCACCGATGCCAGTATTTCTTCGATGCCAGGTTCGTTCAGCACTTCCAGCTCGGTCATGATTTCGTCTACACGAGGGTGCATCTGGCCAGAGAGCATGTCGATGTCATCCACGGCCATATCTAGTTCGTCTAGCAGAGCCGTTGCTGTTGGTGAAAACTCAAGTTCGACCTCAGTTTGTTCGTCCAGTTCTTCTTGGTCTGCGTTGCCCCGGCATTGGGTCAGAGCTTCTAGAAGTTGTGTGATGGCGAGTTTGTAGGCTTGCATAGGTGTCATGCGTATTGCTGTCATAGGTATTTTCTTTAAGGGTTAATGGTTAGTTTCTGGCGGTTGAATCTTGAAGGAAAATGCTGTCTTACCAGCTAATCTGTAAGACGCAAGCGTCAAGCATGCCTTTGCGTATAAAGCGAGGTTTCAGTTCAGCTTCTTTTAGTACGTCATAAAGTACGCGTGGCTGCCCTTTGATATTTTCAACGGGAATTTCACTGTCGCTTTCAGGCGCTAGTGGCACCGAGTACATGTATTGATCGGTGTCTTTGAATGACAATTGCAACACCTCTATGGTTCCAGAAGCATCTTTTGTCTCTGCTATTTTGGCCATGGTTTTATCGAACAGCTGAATTGCATCTTTGCGCAGTGAGAGTTCTCTAAGGGCGGTTACATTCCAAAGTTTGTTGCCATTAGAAAGAAATGCTTCTGCCTGTTCAAAGACAGGTTTCTCCTCACTTTCCAGTTCTTCAATGTGACTGAGAAGGGCCTGAATTTCGTCCATCTTGTCTGTAAGTGCTGTGCGCAAGTAGATAACTAACGCGCCGCGTGCTTTCTTAATAGCTTTTTGATTTAACATTTTTGTTTCCTAGTAAAAGTGGTTGGATTGAAGAAGTCGTCATTTTCTTCTTCATGGTCTTTGTCAAAGTTGTTTCGTTCCGAGTTGCTCGATTCAAAGTCGTAGAACATGTCGAGCTGAAAGTAGTTAGTTAGTGTCAGTCTTGTCTCTTCGCTTGGAGCTTCGAGGGCCTCTGTCAGGGAGCCAATGCGGTTGATGATCGCTGCATAGTGACTGAGGTCTGCAAATTGTCCGATCAATATTGTGGCACCTTGAAACACTGAGGTAAAAGCCATGACAGCTTGAGTGATGGTGCCGAAAGGAATGTGATCGTTGAAGTAAAGGTGAGCGACAATCAGCGGCGGAATCAGTGGTACTAGATGATTGAAGACTCCTGTGAATAACTGCAAGTTCTTGTGTACGATCGTCATGTCTAGTAAATTCGATATTACTGCGGTAAGAGCCAGGTTTGCTTCAGCAACAGTAGTGGCGCTGCTAGTAGCGTTGCTCACTAGCTCATCGCGGGCGCTAGCTAGTTTAGCCCTGAGGTCGGCTTCTGTTTTCATTTGACGATCGCTAATACTTATTAGTGTTTTGCCAATCTGCGAAACAATTACCAGACCAAGAGTTGAGTAAACAATGACGATGAAAGACAGTGATGGTGAGATTTTCCACAGCACTATCATAAATGTGCAGACAGTGACGAAGGCATCCAAAATCGATATGGCTAAGCGTATGGATGAACCACAAAACGAGTCTACGTCTTGGGTCATACGCTGCTCGGGATTGTCAATTTCGTGTGATTTCTCAACTCGTAGACCAGCGCCTTCTGCGAAATATTTGTGGATTAAGCTCCTTGAGAGCCAGTCGCGCCAATAGAGCGCAAGGCGCGTTCTTAAGAGGTTGTAGTAAGTTTCAACAGGTACGGTGACCAAGATGGCGAGAATAGACAGGAGCAGATAAAGGCCGAAATCAAACCAACTTTTCTGTTCCATTGCCGTCATGAAGTGACCGGAGGTAATGTTGATGCAAACTGCTACACCAGCTTTGGCAGCCATTAGTGTCAGGATTATTCCGAGATTGGTAAAACCAACCGAGCTTTTATCCGATACCCAAAAAGGCTTACCTATTTTTGCTAGCCTTTTCCAAGGCATCGCTGTGAGGATGTTGTTCATGGCAGATCTCCACTAGTTAAGTTCAAAAAATATGAGTTAATTGATCGCAAGGAAATTAAGCCAAAAGCAAGCCATAGGTAAGCTGATGCTTAGTGGTGGCGGTTTCTGTTATTGCCAGGCTAGTGTAGTGACCGACTCTTTTGTCAGAGTGATTTCCGCTACACTTTTTCCTTCCTCGATACTAATTGTTTTCTCTGGGCCTAGATTGGTCAGCACTAACACTCTCTCTCCAGATGGATTGAGAAATGCTATGTGTGAAATCTCTTGAGTTGTTTTCAAGGCCTTAGATTCAATTCGCTTTGCACCGCGCTCAATAAACTTAGAGAAGTGAGCAAGAGCGTAATATTGACCGCTGCGTGTTACTTCTTTTGTTATTGAGTTAATGGTCACTAGACCGCCGCAGGGGAATGGTCCGATATTAGGGCGACCGGTTTGATCAAGAGCGAGGTTCCATACTGTAATGCCGCGGCACCAGTGAGAAAGATTGGTAGTAAATGTTCTTGCCCATTTGATGTAATCGCTCTGGTAGTTGGGGTCTGTATAGTCAGGGCCGCCTTCTGTCCAGTAGTGATCGATTTTGGGGTGAGCATCGTGCACCGTGCTGATACGCCAAGCGTCGCCGACATAACCATGCCAGGCAATGGCCGAAGCGTATTTAGCTAGAGCTGGAGTTTCCAGTGATGCCACCGCGCGACCCCAGAGGTTGTAGTTGTGGTCGATAATCCAGATTTGTGTTTCTAGGCCTAGCTTTTCGAAAAGCGGTCCTAGATGGTAACTGACGAAATCTACTTCGTATTCTTGGGGCCACAGACAAGCTGGCATTTTGCCGTCTTGATCGGTGTCTACCTCGTTTTGTACAGTGATGGCATAAATGTTGATGCCCTCAGCTTTGTAGCTATCAATAAATTTGACAAAGTAGTTGGCATAGCTGCCAAAGTTCTTTCGTTGAAAACTTCCGCCTAGCATCGAGCCATTTGACTTCATCCAGCCTGGGGGGCTCCAAGGTGAGCCGTAAAACAACATCTCGGAGTTGAGTGCCAGCGCTTGACGCAGACAAGGCAGAATGTATTTTTGGTCATGTGCAATAGAAAAGCGCTTTAGTTCAGGGTCTGGCTCGCCTTCGTCATAGCTATACACATGCGTGGCATAATCACTTGAGCCAATACAGACGCGACAAAAATTTAGGCCCAAACCCCCTTTGGATGCTGGGTTGAAGAGATCACTAAATAATTTAGCTCTATCGTCTTCTGTCAGTAGGTCAAAGTTGTAGCAAGCAGCATCGGTAAAAGCACCGCCAAAGCCGACAATTTCTTGAAAGCTAATTTCTGGATGAACGCTAATGACCTCCTTGGTGTTAGTGCCTGAAAAGCGCCAATAGACATCGACTGTTTGCTGTTCTAGGCGTTGCTCTGGGAGCTGTTCTGAATTTGTTTGCATCAGGCGCATCGGGCCGTAATGCAGAAGAATAGGTTTTGGAGCAGGACCACTAGATTGTCGTTTGAGCCAGTGACCAACGCGGGAGAGTATAAAGCCCAGCACTAGAGCAATGACAATGAAAATCTTAGTAATACGTGTGTGCATAATGAGCACCTCGAGTATTCAATGAAAAGGCCATACAAGCTGGCGGCAAGTTTCTTGACGCCAGCTCATATGGGTGAGAGTTTATTGGTTAGGGTTTGGAGCCACCATTGGTAGTGCTATTGGCTGCACCGTAATGCCGTGCTCTAGTTTGTCTATCAGAGTGAAGAGCGCTGCATGATCGCCCACTTCATACGATTTCAAAGTTTGGCCGTCAATGACCACTGAATGCACATAGGGGTGTTTTGTACCAGCTGTAGAAACAACGGCAACAACATAGTAAATATGTTCGTTGATTATGAGCGGTCGCGGTTCAACTTTTTGGAATTGTGACCAGTCGGCATTCCAGTTGCCTTGCATCACTTGGATAATGGCTTGTCTAGGACCATTAAGAGCAATGTTAGGCACAATGTATTGTTTGCAATAACCAGAAGCGGCATCAAAGAAAAGTATCTTTGCCAGTTTTGCACTATCGTCACCTTTGGGTTCTAAGGTGATTACCTCTTGCCAGCCGAAGTTACTGTCGTAGACCTCGATGTATGGTGCCTTGTTGAAGTGGGGTTGGCCAGTGGTGTCAGGTTCGCTGACACGCAACTCATGCTCTTTTGTAATCATGCGCCCTTTCATGCCACCATTCCATTTGGCGTAAATCTCAGCATATTGCCGAGCCAGCTTAGTTGGATAGAACGGCATGTTCGGATATTTTGCTTTAGCCGTAGCTGGGCTCATATCATTGACGATGCCAAAGCGATTGACGCTCATTACTCCAGCTAGTTCGGGCAACATTACTCCTGTTAATGTGGGTCTGTAGGAGATGTAAGGGATGAGCATGACCAACGGATCGTGGTCTGTTTCTCTCCAGTAAAGTGCTTCTTGCTGTTCGCTAAAAGGGTTGTGTACAGCAAATGCAGCTTGCACTACCCAACTTTTGGGGCCAGCTAAGAAGAAGCCGTCATAACCTTCGGCAATTTTGCCTCTCATGTTGACCTGAGTCGGGTCGACGGTGGCGACATTTATAATTGTGTCACCAAGAAAGTTGTACCAAATGCCATCGGCGGCTCCTTTTAGGTGAATGGCTCCTTCCCAGCATTGGTTTCCTTGTGCGTCACAGGGTGCCATGTGCGGTTCAGAGACATAGGTTCTGGTGTCGCCATTGAGGTTTTGCAAATAGCCTAGTGCGGTAGCTTGGGGCAACATGCGGAAGTTTTTCTTTTCAGCATTGGGCAGGGTTTTAATCACTTCAGGATCAAGCACTTCTGCCATGGTCCATTCTGTGACATCTTGATTGCTCGAATCTAGCCATGAGAACGCTGCAATAAATAGTGCAATACCCCAAACAGTGAGATGGACTGTGGCTTTTGTTTTGCTACCCCAATTGCTGACTTTACCCTGTAGTATAAAGGCGCTACTGAGAATAATGGCTGCAGTTGCAGGGCCCCACTGCATCACATATTGCCAGGCTGTGATTGTATAGACATGGGTAAAAGGCAGGGCGTAGATGGAGATAGCGGCATAGAGGCCTGTGTAGGCTGCCGCTGCGGTCATGCCAGCGAAGAAGCCCCATTTCTTGGTGCCGTAGACAAAGGTGGCAATCACTGCAATCCATCCTAGACCAGGCTGGAATAGTGGCAGAGTTATGACAAATGATAGAAACAGAAAGCGTGCGATAATTCGCGCATAACCCGCTCGGCCGGATGGTTCTGTGAGATTATTTAAGTTCATAGGTAAACCTATTGGGTGAATGTTGATTCGAAGTCGTCAGCCTCTAAACCGTGGTTCAAAGGCCGACTGCTTGCTTTTGGTTAGCTGTTTCAGCTCAATCTATCTGATGGGAAAGTCAAACTTGACTTTCTCCCCGGTTACGATGGTGCCAATTAAAGTGCATTCGACTGTTTTTATTTCAATGGTGCCAACAAGCGATTCGTTGGTACTGTTTACTGTGAGGCAATGTGGTCCGCGTTTGATGACGGTTAGAGCTCCTTGCACAATAAACTCGACATCTTGTTGCTTCTCATCTGGTGACAGGTGACTTAGGTCGATAGTCAGCGTACTTAGTGCTTGTGTTGCGGGACTTGGCGGAACCGTCACTTGAAAGAGAATTGGCTGAGCAGCTGCTCGCGCTTCAAAGCCGTTAGCAACGGAACCGCTGGAGTCACGGTGGCGAATGCTGATGTACATGTTTTATTATCCTGATTGTGATGTTAAGGGCCCCGAAGATTTTTGCTCATTTGATTTGAGTTGTTCTAAGGGGGTGATAGATCCGGCTATAAGACGTGGATGGGCGGATCGGTTGCCTTGCAATAGCGATCGGCTTAACTGTGCTCAGCGGCAAAGTTTTTGTCTACCAACTTCGTAGCCATCGTAGTCATAAATTGACTCGTACCAGCATTCTTGATAATTTTGCCGTGGTTGGTATCTCTCTTGATAGCCATAATCACGTTCGTAATAGCGCTGTTGTTGTTGTTGTTGGTATTGGTATTGGCGCTCTTGGTCAAATGTTTCTTGATCGCCAATGTAGCCACCTGCTGCTGCCCCGGCGGCGCCACCGATAACGGCACCAGGGAGGCCGTCGGCAGCAGCGCCGATAGCAGCACCGCCCAGCGCACCAATGGTGCCATACCGTTGTCCTAAAGGAGTGGCGCAACCGCTCAGTGCGAGTACGGTGATAAGGCCGAGAACAAGCAGTAGGGGGCGAAGCAATTTGTTTCTGGCAAGATTGCTTTTGTTCATAAGTTTCTTCCTCGGTTCGTAATTTGGTTTGTGGGTGAGTTTGTTTGTGGCTTTCTGCTAGCTAAGGAATAGTTAGCGACAAACTCGTCTGTGGTAGGCCACGTAGCCATATCGGTCATAAACCGGTACGTACCAGCATTGATATTGAGGGCGTTGATAGTAAGGGGGGCGATAATATTGCCGCGGGTAATAGGGCCGTTGGTAATATTGCTGATAGGGCCAGCGTCTGTATTGGTTATAGCCAGAGCCATTGCCTCTGTGGTTATAGCGGTAGTCGACTTGGCTGAAGTATGAGGCGTTGATAAATGTATCGCCTTGTTCTTCTGCTGCGCAGTAGGTGCCGCTAAGTACGCTGAAAAGAGCAAAGATAGCTACTAATAGCCACTTTAGTTCTTTTCTTGTTTGGGAAAAATAGTCTTTACTTTTCATGTGTTGGTCTCTGTTTGATGGTTTGGCCTGAGATTTAGGTCTTTAGCTAGAGAGCAACTATGTTGTTCAGCTATATTGCTAAGAAGCTAAAAAACACGACCGGGTCGAAGACGGATGTTGAGCATGAAGCTCATAGGATTTGAGCCGTAAATTGGCTCAAGTTCATTGGGCACGAGGTAACCGGTGACATCGAAACCAAGGCCAATTCGTATGGCGGAAGAAGCATAGACATCTCGCGCATAGCCAGCAGTCAGGGCGCAGACTGTGCTATTAGCTGGGCTTATAGCGCTTGCGCTGTGCAGGTCTTCGTGTCCGGAGAGCTCGTGTTCCAGGCCTGGGCGACCGTAGATATTGGTATCGGTTAGACCGGGCTTGTTGACGCACTCACCTCTGCCGTAGAGGTAGTTGCGATCGTAAAAGTTGATTGTTCCTTCGAGTAAACCGCCAGTTAAGGTGCCATGCTGTTCTTGGTTGTGACCAAACACTCCTGAAACGGCAGTATAGCCGCCATCAAAGCGTTTGGAATATTGAGCAAAAACGGTATAGCGTTCCATGTCGCCAGGGTGTAACACTTCAGCGTTGTGCACAGATGCGTACGATGCTCCAAGCACCCAGTTTTCTGTAGGTGCATACTGTGCCCGCACTGAAAAACTGTCAAAACTACCACTTTCGACGATGTAGCGATTTTCGCCTGGTTCTTGACCGCGGAATATCGAAGCACCAAGCCGCACTTTGCCAATATCAACGCCTGCGCTGAATACGCCGTTAGTAATATGGCCAGCGTCCATGCAGTGATGACATAGTGGCACTGCTGGGTTTTCCAAGGCTGATGCTCGGTGCATGAAGGCTGTTGGTCCTTCTTCTCTGTCGCCCGGTAGGCCGAAATAGAGATAGTAGCGGAAGTTTTCTGAGAGTCGCTGAGTAAAAGAAACTGACAGCTCGGAGAAGAGATTGTGGGGATGCTGAGCATCGACGATTTCTCGCCCGGCGTAAGTTTCTCCTGTTTGAAAGAGTTGAGGAACGCCTCCTGGTGGGGTGGTGAATGGCTCAGCTGTAAGCATGGCGCGAAACTGGAAAGCAGAGTTTCCCCACACCGGCACTTCACATGAGGCCATTAGCCAGTTTTGCGATTGAAAGGCCGATACACCACGAGGTCCACCTTGGCTGTTGAAGCTGGCCTTCAGTTCAGCGTGTGCCATACAGCGAGCCTTGTCTTCAAATAGGTTGAAGTGCCACATGTAGGCTGGGCTATCGGCGGGAATTAGGCTAGTGCCGGAACCAATGGCAGTCATTCGTTCATAAGGACCGCCAAAGTTTGAAAACATTGGTTCGGTTTTTAGGTAGTCACCGTCACTATTGTTGTGATGATGCTGCTTATGTTTATTGACGTCATCAATCGGCGCGCTCGTATCGTGCCCAGGCATAGAGCTCATGTCGTGTTCTGGCATTTTGCTCATGTCATGGCTTAAGGCTTGTTTGCTAGGCTCTTTGCTAGGAATAGAACTACAGCCAGATATGGTAATTAGCAGCCCGATGTAACAAGCTGAGAATAGATTGTTCATATGATTAGCCAGCCTAGAAAGAAAACGCCAGCTAAAAGCGTAAGCGGGACTGCTATGAATGCGAGCAGTGTGGGCGGTTGGCGATAGGGTTGTCGTTTAGCGTGCCTGTTTGTTTCAGTTGTTGCTGTTGTCATGTTTAACTCCACAAATAGCTTGGTGCCGGGCTATAGCCAGCACCAAGACAACGTTAAGTGAGACTGAGATTGACAGAGGTCAAAGCCTTATCTGTCTTCCGCAATCAGAAGTCGCAATCCCAGTATTGCAGGCAGTTTTGCCAGTTTGGAAAGTTTTGCCTCAGCCAATCTTTGGCCATATTTTCGGCGCGATCATGAGCTTGTTTGTCATGGTACTGATCGGGGCGGCTTTCGCTCAGGCTGTGTCGCAGTTCTACCCAAGGAGTGCAATGAAGTTGGTCTTTGCCATCCATGACAAGAACTCGCAGCTCACTATTGTTGTCGGCCACTTCAAAAGTAGTAGTGAAACGACGACGCGGCGAGAAGAAGGCGCGGGTGCCGGAGAAATCGTGGCAGATATAAATATCGGCACGATTGCGTCCGTTGTTGTCGACCAGTTCTTGCCAGTGCGGATGATCGCTTTGTCTTACCTGCCAACCTTCGGGCAAGCTCACTTCGCATAAGTATTTGTTAGCTGGTCCGACCCGTTCAACTCCCCAAGTTGCTAAATCGCTCCAGGTGGCAAATCTGATTTCGTTAGGCAGTGCTGCTAAGTTAGGAATGTTTTTCATGGTTTGTTCTCTCTTGATTGAATGAAGATTGGAATATTCATGACAGCAATCCCTGGCTGCCATAAATGGACAGTTATGCCACCACATCCAGTGAAGGCAGTCGAGCAATTTTTCCGGTGTAAGTCTATTGTTGGTGGTTAAAACCTCCGCAGCAAACGCGCGGAGATTTTAAGTGAAGATAGAGCTAAGCTTTGCTTTGTGGTGTTGAATGGTGCTCAAATAAAAGAAGATGTAAAGTGGATATATCTGAACCTAACATCCTCTTCTGTGCTGCAGAAAGAGAAACTATTACTAATTTACTTACTCCCTGCATATTGGTGTGTATCCAGCTAGCGAGCAGTAGACGATTCCACCAAAGCTGATGAGACACTTGTCGCTGCTGCCGAGGTGCTGAGTTTGTCTTCTTCAAATTTGAGGCCGACAAATAGGCTATCCAACTCAAGCGGCAGCGAATCTTTGAAGTAAGGTCGATTTCTACCGGCCAAAAGCAACAGAGCTTTAACTCCGCGGTTGCGCGCTTGAGTAAGGGCTTCGTTGCTCAAGAGACCATGCTTTTCCAATGCCTCTACAGCAGACATGTAGCCAGACATAATCATTTGCCACTTTTCTCTTCTGGTCATACTAAATTTGAATGAGCCGTAGAGCGGAGAGGGCGGGCTGATGACGATGCGGTCGTGATTGTCTGGTAAGGTAATGCCGTCCATTCTCAGGCTTTCGCGATCATGGCTGATGATGCCATAGACTTTGTCGATCAGCTGATGCAGGGTGCTTTTGTCTTCGCCCACATTGACTACGACTAAGTATGAGTTCTCCATTGGGAAAAGTGCCTGTGGTACTGAAATTGGGCAGCGACCTTCGGGGCCGAGACCACCGTCAATGAGCAGGTGCTCTTCACCGTTGTCACTTTTCCAAGCCACTGGGTCAAGCAAGATCGGCACTGCACAAGTAGCTCGCACGGCCATGCCAATTGCTATTGGTTTTGCTGCCACTTTCAGCAGTGTTCCGTCTTGCTGTTCATGCCAGACACCGTCTTTTGTAAAGATCACTTTGGCCTGATGGGAGAGTGCTACGGTGCAAAAGAGACTGGGCCACTCTTTGATGCGATCGTCGAAGTATTGGCCCATCAGTGTGGCGTCGAGTGCGCCTTCCAAAGGTGGTGGATCCACAGCCTTTGGCTCACGTAGTGCCTGGGTGAGGAATTTAACAAGAGAGACACGCCGAGCCACTAGTTGGTTGAAGTCGGTGTCTAATACTTGTGCCAGTAGGTGGGTGACATCAGGGTTAGCGCTGATCAAAGCCGCTGGAATTGAGCCGCCGCTTACCCCTGTAATTGAGCGAAAACGGCGGAATTTGGCTTGGGCTAAGACCAGTAAAACTCCGGTGCCAAATAGAATTGACCTTGAGCCACCGGTGCCGATCAGCAGATTGATGTCTTGGTTGTGATTGCCTTCATTTTCTTCGTTCTTCATGGAATTTCTCCTGGAAAAATGTTAGGCCAGCAGTAGTAGCGGGCAATTTTGTATCTTTTTTTGTTCATACTTTCTCCGGTGCTACAGTGGTTTCAAGCGTTGCTGGAGAGGCTGTGGTTTCGGGCTCGGTTTTTGTCAGAGGCTCTGCTTTTGTTTCTGTTTTTGCATCTTCATTTGCAATGGTGCCTTCTGACTCTTTTGCTACCACTGCACTGCTAGGGGGCAACTTCGCTTGTACTGCTCCGGGAATTACTTTTGGCACTTTGCCAATGAAGAAGTCGGTAATCAGTGGTTTTGTTGGGTCCATGGCATACTTGCCTAGATCTACTTTGCCTATTTCTTGCACTGCCTTAATTACAGCAGCGTCATTGAGTGGGTGCAGAGCATACATTGCGGGATCGCTCACTCCGGCTGCTTTCATTGATACCACTACTGAGTCGGTGTAGAAGTTACCGCTGGTACTGCCTGCGGGCTGAGTTACAATCCAGTGAGCGGCTTCGGCCACGATTATTGCATCGCGACAGTAGGGAACAGTTTTTGCACCACCTAGTTTGTTGCGCACGGCTGCTGTATCGACAGTGGTTTCTGGCCAGAGCGAGTTGACAGCAATGCCATCGACTTTAAATTCGTCGGCAAAGCCCATGGTTAACATGCTTTGTGCATATTTTGAAACTGTGTATGTAAACTTGAACCATTCAGGGTCAAGATTAAGCGCTGGCGAGATATTGAGAATATGCGGGTTTGCGCTGTTTCTCAAATGGGGCAAGGCATGTTTAATAGTCATGTATGGACCCCTGACATTGACTGCAAACATCAAGTCAAACAGTTTCATCTCGGTTGACTCAACGCCGGTGAGGCTAAGCACTCCAGCGTTATTGACTAAGATATCGATGCCACCAAATACTTCGACAGCTTTGGCTATGGCTGCCTTGACTTGTTCTTCATCACGCACATCGACTTGCAGGGCAAGTGCTTCGCCTCCGGCTGCTATCACTTCTGCTGCTGCAGTGTGGATGGTGCCGGTGACTTTGCCATCAGTGCGTTCCTCTACGGTCTTGCCAGTAATTACTATTTTGCAGCCATGCTTTGCTAATTCAAGAGCGATGGCTAGACCGATGCCGCGTGAGGCACCATTGATAAATACTACTTGGCCTTTTAGGCTTGTTTCGTTAGTGTTCATTTTTTCCGTCCTAGCAGATTTTGCTGAGGTTGATGTAGTGCCGTGTACGGCGGATGAGACTTGTGAAGAGTCTCGGTGATTGGCGTTCCTTTCTTGGCCTTATGGGCTTGGCCTTGCGGGCTTGTTGCTTGTCGTTGTTGAGTTAGAGGCGCAAAACAACTGCTGAGCGTCACTACTTCTCTAAGATCTGAGAAAGAAGAAGCTGTTAGGAGCAGAGTGATTAGTTTTGATTGAAGCCCCTGGGCAAATGAGAAAGAAAACGCTCTTCAATATCTCTCAAGCAGGGGCTGTTTGACAACTGCAAAGCGGCTTAAATAGAGCTGTTTAGCTAATTACTCTCACATGTTGTGTGATTACAAATGACGTCGGTATTAGTGTCTCAGCCGGTCGTGGCAAAGCGGCGCAGTGAAAAGAAATGTACGGCCTTTGGCTTTGTCAGGTTGTGGCGAATGCTGCAAGAGTCTCTTTGGTCTCGGGGTAAACTGGCCTGTCCTGGTTTAGAAACTTTTGCGATTGATGTCCTGCATCAAGCCATCGAGCGAATTATTTTCATCGGAGCCTCGCAGCACATCTTTGTCGTTGAGCGCTCTCTGGGAGCCTGCAGGTGCCTGAAAGTCGGCCGGAGTGAGGTTCACCTTGGTGATTTTTGTTGTCTGTAGCATGAATTGTTTATTCTTGCCTTTGCGTTCCAGTTGAAATGACAAAGGCAGGTCGCCCAAGGCGGGAAAATTATACTGTTGCCTGATGAAGGCTAGTACCTGGGGCGGGTAAGTTAGGTCTTTGGTCGTTAGCATTTTGGCGTCCAAGAGAGTGTCAATGCCTTTATCTAGCTTCTCTTTTTTAGTCAGTTTTTTCATTGTAAATGATCGACATTGCAGGCCTAGAACCTTCTCTTTTGGGCCTTCATCAAAAGGAATGCGGGGGAAGGAAAAGCCCCAAAATATGATTGAAATACGCAGCATGTGCCCTTCGTATTTATTTAGTGGGGTTTCGAAAAGTCTATTGGTTTTGGCATTGTAGATTTGCACTTTCCATTCTGGTGCGTGAGCCATAATGGTTACACCATTGGCTGGATTGGACCAGCGGAAGCCTTCTTTGCCAAATGAGAACACCGTACCTGCTCCATAGATCTTGCTGCTTTGTTCAAAGCGCAGGCACTCTATTGATTTGGCCGCTGGTGGTGTAACAACCATGATTGCCGCCACTATTGCTAAGCTCAATCCTGTTTTGTGATGGTAGGGGGTCATTAGTTATGAGTATTTATGAGTTATGAGTATTCATGAGCTATGAGTTCAGGGCTGCTGTAAATAGCTCTAGCCGCTGAGCTAGATCATTTTCTTCTATGGCTGCAAAAGAGAGAATAAACTCCAGCTCTCTGGCTTCTCCAGCATAATAGCTCTGGGTGCTTGTCATCGGCAGTTGACTTGAAGCAATGGCTTGTTCGACTTTTGCCGCTTTATAGTGGTCCTTTAAGCGCACAAGCAAGGCTAGACCTGCGCTTTCTGCTGCTATATAGCTGGTATCAAAGGCTTTTGGTAGAAGACTTAGTAGATTTTGCCTGCGCACGGCATAGCGTGAGCGCTGTTTTCGGATTAGCTTTTCTAGGTGGCCTTCGTTAATGAAATCGGCAAGGGCTGCTTGCTCGACAAGTGAGACATCTCTTTCTACTAGGCCCTTTGCCGCGGACATGGGTTCGATTAGGGCTTCAGGAACCACCATAAAACCTATTCTGGAGACAGGCGCCATGGCATTCCACAAGCACGAAAGATAGATGGTGCGATCATTGCTATCCATGCCTTGAAGAGATGGCAGGGGGCGGCCGTCATAGCGAAACTCGCTGTCGTAGTCATCTTCGATAATATATGCTTGATTCTTAGCAGCGTATTCTAGAAGTTGCTTCCGTCGATTCATCGACATTACAGCCCCAGTAGGAGCTTGATGCGAAGGGGTAACGTAAATCAAACGTGGTACGGATTTTAGTTCTTTTAGTTGCTCGACTATTAGGCCTTGATTGTCTACGCCAATTGGAGCTATTTGGGCGCCGTTTGCTAAAAATTGTTCTCGTGCCGCTGAGAACCCAGGCTCTTCGATGGCTATGAGGTCGCCTTCGTTGAGAAGTAATCTAGAGATAAGGTCTAGACGCAGATTGCGTGAGGCAAATGTAATTAGGCGATCATGGCTGACTTTTACCGCTCTAGCTCTGATTAGATAAGAGGCATACGCTTCGCGCAGGGGTTGGTAGCCAAATGGTTCGGGCACATATTCCATTTCTTCTTTTGAGGCGGTATGGCAATGCCTTACTAGTAGCTCACGCCAGGTGTTCAGTGGTAGCTCGCGCAAAAGCGGGCCGATATAGGAGATCTTGGCTGAAATTTGTCCTGCTTCAAATCGTTGCTGCAGGCGATTGCCGAATTGTGACAGATGAAGAGTTTTGTGTACTTTATCCCGTGGCGGTAGCTCTTCTGACTGGCCGGGTAAATGCGCGCATACGCGAGTGCCTGAGCCCATTTCGGAGACCACATAGCCTTGGGCGGAAAGTTCGTCTATGGCCCGCGCGGCGGTAGAGCGCGATATATCTAAGGCTTTAGCAATGTCGCGCACTGAGGGCAGAATTACTCCGGGGCTGAGCAGTTTTTCTATAATTGCCTCTTTTAGCGCGTCGGCGATTTGCCGCGAGGCCGGAGCGGAAGAAGTGGGGTCTAGAGCTAAATTTAGTCGATCAATTAGCATCGCAGTCCTGACCTGAGTGGTTCTTGAGTTCTGTGGCAAAGGTTTTCACTACGCTGTCGATAGTGCTTTGGTCTACTGAGGCAAATGGCACTATGTATTGTCCATTCTTTGTAGCGCTTGCATAGTAAGGCTTTGTACTCATGAGGTTAAAGCCGCTTTTATGGGCTGCTTGGTCTATTGCTTGGTCGCTCAGTTCGGGGAGGAAATTGAGAATAAAGTGTGTACCACCGCCATCGGATAGTGGTTCAACTAAATCTTTGAGATAGCGGGTAATCGCTAGAACTAAAGATTGTCTGCGTTGAGCCAATGCTTTTTGCGTTGTTTTGAGATGTTTTTCGAGGTGACCATCATTGATGAAATCAATCAAGGCTAACTGTTCAAGCAGCGGTAGGTGCCTTTCTAGATAGCTTTTGCCTAAGGCTCCTATGGTTACCATGCAATCGGGAAATACCACAAAGCTCAGGCGCAGTGACTGATACAAAATTGTCCAAAAAGATGCTACATAAATGACGCAATCATATTGGTCTAGAGCTTTTATTGACGGCAATATCGGTCTGCCGTAGCGAAATTCGTTGTCAAAGTCATCTTCAATTATAAAGGCACCGGTGGCGGCGGCGTATTCCAGCAGTTCATGACGGCGAGGCATGCTCATCACGTACCCTAGCGGGTCTTGGTGCGAAGGCGTGACGTAAATAAGTTTGGGAGGCTTGGGCAAGCGTCTTAAGGCCGCTACTGAGAGGCCTTCTGTATCGACTTCAATAGGAGTGATTTTTACACCCATTGATTCAAGAGTATTTCTATTCTCAGGATAGCCGGGTTCTTCGTAGGCAACTATATCGCCTGGGTCAAGAAGAAGACGCCCGATAAGTTCTAGTCGCAATTGTTTAGAGCCGAAGATGCATACATTTTGCGGGCCACTAGCTATAGAACGCCGTCTAAGAACATAGGCGGCGATTGCCTCACGTAGCTTTTCTAGGCCCAGTGGTTCAATCATTTCAGCCACTTGCTCTTCGCGGCTAACATCGCAATGTTTGATCATGAGCGTTTTCCATTCGCGCATAGGTGAAAGTTCAAAAGGAGTGCCACCGTATTCAAGGGCTGGCACGTGCACATGTTCGGTTGCCTGCTTGCGGCCAACTTCAAAAATGGAGCGGCCCCGTTGTGAAAGCGGCAAAGGCTTAAAACTTACTGAACGGTTAGATGGCGAGAGGAAGGCTGCAGCCATATCTCCCAGATCGCCAGGTAAAGTGTTGGTGACGAATGTTCCGGAGCCAGACTGGGCTACAACCAAGCCTTGGGTCTTCAGGTCTTCGTAGGACTTAAGAATAGTAGAGCGTGACAGTTTCAAAGTCTCAGATAGCTCTCTAATTGAGGGCATTGGCTCTCCGAGCTTGAGTCGACCTTCTAGAATAGCTTTGCGTAGGGCGTCTGAGAGGCGCCTGTAAAGTGCCACATTAGACTTATATTCTAGGTATATAGCAATTGCCACGGCAGGCCTTTTCTAGGGTTTGCCTAACACGATAGCAGATAGTTCTCAATCAACAAAGCGATATAGCTGGGCGGGCTTGCGACCAGTTTTCTGCCACTCTTTGCTGGGCTCGACAATGCCCTGCTGTAAGATTTTGCGCCTAAAATTGCGTTTGTCTAGGTTTTCGCCAAGAATAGCTTCATGAACCAGCTGTAGTTCTGTCAGGGTGAATTTTTTTGGCAATAGCTCAAAACCAACATTACTGTAATCAAGTTTGTTGGCAATTCGCTGGTGTGCGTATTCGATAATTGATAGATGATCAAAAGCTAAATGTGGCAGCCTGTTTAGTGCAAACCAGGCGGCGTCTGCTGCATCGGTTCCCGATCTGAGAATGTGACTACTGGAGACAAGAGCATAATAGGCGACAGTTATGACCCGACCCCGTGGGTCGCGCTTTGGCTCTCCGAAGGTATAGAGCTGTTCAAGAAAGACTTTTTCTACACCAGTCTCTTCTTGCAGTTCTCTATTGGCAGCTGCGTCTACTGATTCTTCTTCGAGGACAAAACCACCAGGCAAAGCATAACTGCCTCTAAATGGTTCGGCTAAGCGCCTGATTAGAAGTACATGCAGTTGTCTATCTAGGATAGTGAAGAGCACTATATCTACTGTGATTTGAAGTTTCGTCATTTTCGTTTTCATGATGCATGCATTAGGCCACCACTAAATTGGCTTTTTCTCCAGCAATGCCAATGGTAGCATCAGTGCCAGAATTGAAATCTAGATAGTCTGCTTCCATTCCGTCAGAGAAGATTACTCCGCCGCAAGGCATTTGTGATTCTAGTATTAGTGGTTCGGTGGGGTTAATTGAGCCAACTACAATGGCGGCTTGGGAATGCAGGCTGATAAATGGCTCTCGCACGATGAATAAGAGCCGCTCTTCTTCCCAAGACATAGGCACCGGTCTTAGTGGCTTGCCGCCCAGAAATGAGCTGATGGCGCTAGTTTCGTTAAAGACTGAAGACATCCAACCGGTGCTCCCGGCCCCAGTTGAGACAATAATGCCACTAGAAGATTGATTTTCTTGACGCTGGCCATGATTAATATGGTAGCGAGCTGATACGTGTGAACTGGCTCCGATAAATAGATCATTGAAGGCCAGCAGTCTCTGACCATCTTTGAGCTTTGCTTCTGCCATACTGATCGCGCGTACTTTTGCCTTTGTTTCCAAAGTTAGTTCTAGTGCCGTTTTTAGTTGGGACGGAAGGAATGGGATGAGAATGCCATCAAAACGTTGGACATCAGGATTGACCGCAATAATCGGCTGCCCGCCTGCATATTTTGCCGTATTTGCCACTAGGCCGTCTTGGCCAAGAGTTATAACAACATCTGTTGTAGCAAAAACATAAGTAGGAATAAGGCTACGGTCGAGCATTTGAATCTTCAATCCACACTCAATTGTTCGTCGTACTTCTGTTAGTGAGCGTTGGTAGGCATCGTGCTCAAGTAAATAAGAATTGAAATCGCCGCCGCTATGTTCAATATAAAATTTCGCCTGCTCTTTGGTATTGAAGCGATCGACTAATTCATCGAGGCGTGTTTTGCGAGTTACTAGCACGATTTTGTCGAACATTGGCTTGTCCTCTCTATCTTCTTTAGCCTCTTTATCCTCTTTATCCTCTAATGGTACTGGTGCCAATCAGGCTGCGTAGGAGGTCAGGAGAGATATTCAACTCTCCAATTTTTTCGGCATTATTGGCCAGCTCGTGGAAGGCCATGGCAATTGTGTTTTTAGCATCTCCACCTTGCGGATTTAGCATCATCAACAAGCGCCAATCGAGGTCTTGCACTGGATTGATTACGGCCTTGAGGGCATAGGCTCTGCTGTCTGCTTCCTTGCGTTCATTTTCAGTTTTTTGATCGGTTAGTAGCGCTCTTTGTGTTTCTAGCGCAATTTCGCCTTCCATTTTGCGTTCATGCAGTTCTCTTTGTTTGCTTTGCACTAATAGATCTGTCTGCAACTCATTTTCTTTTAGCTTACGCTCTTGTTCTATGGCCGAATTACGCCGAGTGTAAATGGCCTCATCAGCTTTGCGATTGAGTGCCTCTCGCGCTTCTGCCTCAAGTGCTTTGGCCATTTCGGGAGTAGGCTTGAGAGAGAGTACGGCTAAATTGAGAATTTCTACTCCTAGTTGGATCACTTCTGGGCTGGCCTTTAGCTGCTCTAGGACGATGCTTGTAAGCTGGTCCGAGTGCACTAATCCTTGGCGCAGTGGTAGCCGTTGTATTTCGGCACGAATCAGTGTTTGTAGATCGTATATAAGGCGTTCTGGCAGTTTTTGATATTGGTCACTTATGTAGCGACCGCTGGCATCAATGGTGAAGTCGAGCATAGCTGCTGCCTTTTTTGCATCAACAATACGGTAGGTCAGTTGTCCCTGTACTGTGATGGTCTGAAAGTCTGCTGTGGGCTCATTGAAGACAAAGGGAATGTTGGCGCTGGCTAGGGAAACCAGGGCGATGGTTGAAGCTGGCTGAAAGTAGAAGAATGACAGACCTGCTCCCTCTCTAGCCAAGTGTCCCTGAGAGAAGTGCAGAACATAGTCGGTGGGATTCGATTTGCGATAGCTGACGCCTAACATGATGTCTTCCTCGCTTTGTATTGAGGGATTTATTTTTCGGAGATATAGTTTTTGCGCTTTAGTGTCCTGATGACACTAATATAGTGTTATTAAGACACTTTGTCAAGTTGCTAGATGTGGTCAGGTTTTTTGCTACTTTTCTGACTTCGCGGTAGTGAGCTGCAGCGATTGGTCTTGTGCGCGAAATTTCAGATTGGCGGTAAGGCAGGAAAACGGTTGTATTTCTGACTTCGCGGTAGAGAGCTGCAGCGATTGGTCTTGTGCGCGAAATTTCAGATTGGCGGTAAGGCAGGAAAACGGTTGTATTTCTGACTTCGCGGTAGAGAGCTGCAGCGATTGGTCTTGTGCGCGAAATT